>Ga0182747_1000023_pt1 | contig 208042 bp, 176 predicted proteins | sample eDN3rd30CBELigBY_FD_128526 | JGI IMG/M metagenome (GOLD analysis project Ga0182747, IMG submission 128526) | Enriched backyard soil microbial communities from Emeryville, California, USA - eDNA 3rd pass 30_C BE-Lig BY (version 2) (version 2) | ecosystem: Environmental > Terrestrial > Soil >...
CAAAAGCGCCGGAGGGCGAGAGGTTAATCTCCACATAGGCATCCTCCCCGCAAGCCAGGAACAGCTCGAAGCAGGTGGTGCGCCACAGCTCGTCCGTATGCACCTGCGGCGCCGCCACCGGCAGCATGATCTCGCCCGGCCGGCCAACCGCCACAAACGCGATCTCCCAGCCATAATCCCTCGTCAGCGCAATGCTCGCGCCCACCGCCGCCAGCGCCGCGCAGGGCGTTTGCGGATGGCATGTCAGCGCACGGCGGGCCAAAACCCTACTCATCGCCGGTCTCCCGTGCTAAGCGCCCGCCTCGGTTTTCCTCTAGAGATCATCATGGCACATTATCAATCAGACCTGCTGAACCTGCTCGAAGAGCGGGGCTATATCCACCAGATCACCGACGCAAGCGGGCTCGACGCGCTGGCGGCACAGCAGGTCGTGCCCGGCTATATCGGCTTCGATCCGACCGCGCCCTCGCTCCATGTCGGCCATCTCGTGTCGATCATGATGCTGCGCCAATTGCAGCGCGCCGGCCACAAGCCCATCGTCATCATGGGCGGCGGCACCGGCAAGATCGGCGACCCCAGCTTCAAGGACGAGGCACGCAAGCTGATGACCGCCGACACGATCGGCGAGAATATCGCCTCGATCAAGCGCGTGTTCGAGCGCTTCCTGACCTTTGGCGATGGCCCGACCGACGCCATCATGGTCGACAATGCCGAGTGGCTCGACACGCTCGAATATATCCCCTTCCTGCGCGATGTGGGCCAGCATTTCTCGATCAACCGCATGCTCAGCTTCGATTCGGTGAAGATGCGGCTGGACCGCGAGCAATCGCTCAGCTTCCTCGAATTCAACTATATGATCCTCCAGGCCTATGATTTTCTGGAGCTGTCCCGCCGCGTCGGCTGCCGCCTGCAAATGGGCGGATCGGACCAGTGGGGCAATATCGTCAACGGCGTGGAACTGGCCCGCCGCATCGACGGCACGCAGGTCTTCGGCCTGACCACGCCGCTGCTCACCAATGCCGACGGCACCAAGATGGGCAAGACAGTGGGCGGCGCGGTCTGGCTCAATGAGGATCAGCTCTCCGCTTTCGATTACTGGCAGTTCTGGCGCAACACGGCGGACGCCGACGTGGCGACGCGCCTGCGCCTGTTCACCGATCTGCCGATGGACGAGATCGCCCGGCTCGCGGCGCTGGAAGGCGCGGAGATCAACGAGGCGAAGAAAGTCCTCGCCAATGAGGCGACCGCGCTGTGCCGGGGCCGCGAGGCCGCGCAGGCCGCTGCCGAAACCGCCCGCAAGACCTTCGAGGCGGGCGCCGCCGCCTCGGCCGATCTGCCGACGCTCGCCGTGCCCGGCGGGACGATCGGCCTCGTCGATGCATTGGTGCAAACCGCCCTTGCCGCCTCCAAGGGCGAAGCGCGCCGCAAGATCACGGAAGGCGCTGTCCGCCTCGACGATCAGCCGGTGCCCGACGCCAGCCATGAGGTCGCGATCGGGGATACACCGGTAAAGCTCAGCCTTGGCCGCAAGCGCCACGTCCTGCTGCAGCGCGGCTGAGCAGCCCGCGCTGCCAGATAGGCCCTTCGAAACCCCGCACGTCGGCTGGCGTGCGGGGTTTTGCATAGGCCAGCCCGCTCGTCATCGCCCTTAACCTGATCTTCAGGGTGATGATTTAGAGGTCATTCATCACTTAAAGTCAGGATTTGGATACCAACGGGAGTTTGCTGCCATGCCCCAATCCCAATTCGACACCGAAACGCGCGGTGCGCCGCGTGAACAAATCGATATCCAGTCGCAGATCTGGGGCGCCACCCTTTCCCCCACGCCCGCACGGATCGTCAATATTTCACCGCAGGGCTGCATGCTCCGCTGTGACGCAATGATGGCGATGGGCGACCATCTCTCCCTGGACCTTCCCCAGCTTGGCGCGATGCGGGCAACAGTCATGTGGTCGCTCAGCGGACGGCTCGGCGTGCAGTTCGAGACGCCGATCGATGTCGACAATTATCTGGAACTGCTCGATTCGCTGGGAAGCCCGCCTGAAGGCCCAGCGCTGCTCTAGCGACGCCGTCAGCCGCTCGCGAGCAGGCTGATCGCCGCATCCCGCTCGAACAGGTAAAGGCACGTGCGCGCTGCCTGCCCACGCTCGGAATCCAGTCCGCCATCGCGGTCCATGAGCAAGCGCGCATCATCATGCGCGGCGGTCAGCATCTCCTGAATCTGCTCGGGCGTGGCGAGGCGAAAGCGCTGCTCGCCGGACTGGCGCGTGCCCAGAATCTCCCCCGCCCCGCGCAGGCGCAAATCCTCCTCGGCAATCCGAAACCCGTCATTGGTCTCCCGCATCAGCGCCAGCCGCGCGCGCGCTGTCTCCGACAGATTCTGCCCATGGAGCAACATGCAGTAGCTGCGCTGGTCACCACGCCCCACCCGCCCGCGCAACTGGTGCAGCTGGGCCAGGCCGAAACGTTCGGCCGCCTCCACGATCATCAGCGTGGCATTGGGCACGTCCACCCCCACCTCGATCACCGTGGTGGCGACGAGCAACCTGATCCGCCCGGCCGAAAACGCCTCCATCACGGCGTCCTTCTCCGGCCCCGGCATCTGGCCATGGACGACGCCGACCACATCCGCGCCGAACCGCGCCTTGAGCATCACCGCCCGCGCTTCGGCCGCCGCCTCGTCGCCATCCTCGCTCTGCTCGACCAGCGGGCATACCCAATAGGCCTGCCGTCCGCTGCCGACATGACGGCCGATCGCGCCGACAATCTCCTCCAGCCGCTCGTCGGAGATCACCCGCGTGTCGATCGGCTGGCGGCCCGGCGGCATCTCGTCGAGGCGGGAGACGTCCATGTCGCCATATTGGGTGAGCGTGAGCGTGCGCGGGATCGGCGTGGCGGTCATCACCAGCAGATGCGGCGTGCGCTCGGCCTTGGCGGTGAGCATCAGCCGCTGCGAGACGCCGAACCGATGCTGCTCGTCAATCACCGCCAGCGTGAGGTTGCGATAGGCCACCGCCTGCTGGAAGATCGCATGGGTGCCGACGAGGATGTGGATGCTGCCATCGGCCAGCCCCATCAGCGTCGCCTCGCGCACCTTGCCCTTTTCGCGCCCGGTGAGGATCGCGATATTGACCGGCAGGCCCGCCAGCATCCCCTGCAAGCTGGCGAAATGCTGCCGGGCGAGAATCTCCGTCGGCGCGAGAAACGCGCCCTGCCCGCCCGCTTCGACGGCGTTGAGCAGCGCCATCAGCGCCACCAGTGTCTTGCCGGAGCCGACATCGCCCTGCAGCAGCCGCAGCATCGGCACCGCCTGCGCCATATCGCCTTCCACCTCGCCGAACACGCGGCGCTGCGCGCCCGTCGGCGTGAAGGGCAGGCTCAGCCGATCACGCAAAGACCCATCGCCCGCCACCGGCATCCCGCGCCGCCGCCGGGTGGAAGCGCGCAGCAGCATCAGCGCCAGCTGGCTTGCGAAAATCTCGTCATAGGCCAACCGTGCGCGCGCCGCGTGCGCCGCCGGCTCCTCATGCGCCGTGCCCAGCGCCGCGCGCCAGCCCGGCCAGCCCTTGCGCCCGTGCAGCCCCGGCTCGATCCACTCCGGCAGATCCGGCGCGCGCGTCACCGCCTGCGCCACCAGATCGCGCATCCGCCCGTTGGCGATGCCATCGGAGAGGCCATAGACCGGCTCGCAATCGGGAATGGCGCCCGCCTCGCCCGGCTCGACCACATGATCGGGATGGACGATCTGCAGATCATCGCCAAACCGGTCGAGCCGCCCGGACACGAAGCGCGGCTCGTCGAGCGGGAACAGCTTGCGCGGCCAGCCGCTATTCTTGCCGAAATAGACGATGCTGACCATATCGCCCGCCTCGTCCGTCGCCAGCACGCGAAACGGCGCGCGCGCGGAGCCGGAGGCGCGATAATCCCGCGCGGTGAGCACGAGGCCGATCATCCGCCCCGTCTCCGCCTCGGCCAGCCGCCGCACCCGCTGCCGCTCGATCCAGCTCGCCGGCAGATGGAAGGCGAGATCCACCGCGCGCATAAGGCCAAGGCGCTCCAGCGGCTTGATCGACGCGGCGCCGACTCCCTTGAGCGCGGCGCTTTCTGTGAACAGCGGATTGAGAATGTCGGGCCGCATGTCTATGTGATCGTTCCTTGGAGCCTGGCTGACCGGATGGCCTGCCACCAAAGCGGCTGGAACCGGTCCGGGCAAGCTCGAAGTTGCAGCCGACGGGACGATTTTCGCTCGCCGGCCGATCGCCATTGCGCGCCCGCGCGGGAAGGAACCAGACATGATCGAGGCCAGAGATGATCGAGGATAGTCGCTTGCGCCGGATGCAGTTTCGCGCCTGGCATCGCGGCACCAAGGAGGCCGACCTGCTGATCGGCGGCTTCTTCGACAAATATGCCCGCAGCTGGACCCCCGCGCAGGCCGACTGGTTCGAGACACTGCTCGATGAGGAAGATGTCGACATCATGTCATGGGCCATCGGCACCGCGCCGGTGCCCGCGCCCTATCAGGGCGAGCTGATGCAGGCGATGCAGGGTCTCGACTATATCCCCATCGCCCGGTGAGGCGCGGCAGGCAGCCCCCGCCCACCCTCTGACTGTTCATCCCGCCATCGCGAAGTCCAGACCCGCCCATGACCGATCTCCCCCGCATCCTCTCGGCCACCATGCCCCTCACCCTGTCGGGCGTGCCGCATGGCTTCACGCCGGTGCTGCTGGCGGATCTCGCGCGGGCCAAGGCGCTCGACAAGACGCCGGGCCGGGTCTGCTTCGTCGCGCCGGACGCGCAGACGGTCGATGCGATCGAGCAAAGCGTGCGCTATTTCGCGCCGGAACTGGCGGTGGCGCATATCCCCGCATGGGACTGCCTGCCCTATGACCGCGCCTCCCCCTCGCTGCGCACCGCCTCCGAGCGGCTCGCCGGCCTCCACGTCCTGCAAGCGCCGCTCACCGGGCCAACCCTCGTCCTCACCACCATCAACGCCGTCACCCAGAAGACGCTGACGCCGTTCCGCATCCGCCAGATGGTCGCGCGCCTGGCTCCCGGAGAGCGCATCGCCATCGAACGGCTGGTCGCGCTGCTCCAGTCCAACGGCTATGTCCGCACCGACACCGTGCATGACGCCGGCGAATATGCCGTGCGCGGCGGCATTGTCGACCTGTTCCCCTCCGGCGAGGACGGCCCGCTGCGGCTCGATTTCTTCGGTGACGAGATCGAGACGCTGCGCCGCTTCGATCCCGCGACCCAGCGCACCAGCGGCGCGGTGGATCATTTCCTGCTGCTCCCCGCCTCCGAGGCGCTGCTCGACGAGGAGAGCATCAAGCGCTTCCGCAGCCGCTATCGCGAGCTGTTCGGCGCCACCGCGACGGGCGATCCGCTCTATCAGGCGGTGAGTGACGGCCGCCGTCTGGCCGGCATGGAGCATTGGCTGCCGCTGTTCGAGGAGCGGCTTGTCCCGCTGGCCGAGCATCTGCCCGCAGGCACGCTCTGGCTGCATGACAGCGGCGTGGCCGGCGCGGCCGAAGCCCGTTTCGAGGCGATCCGCGATTATCACGCTAACCGCATGGCCGCCGCCGGCGCTTCGCCGGGCAGCTATCGCCCGCTGCCGCCGGACCGGCTCTACATTGCGGCGGAGGATTGGGCGGCGGAGGAAACCGCCCTGCCTGTCCACGCCATCTCCACCTTCCACCAGCCGGACAGCGCCACCGTGCTCGATTTCGGCGTGGAAAATGCCCGCGACTTCGCCCCCGAGCGCGCCCAGTCCGCCAACATCTACGAAGCCGTGGCGAAGCATCTGGAGCAGGCCCAGCGCAAGGGCCGCAAGCGTATCATCGCCAGCTATTCCGTCGGCGCGCGCGAGCGCCTCTCCGGCCTGCTGCTCGACCATGGCGTCAAGCGGCTGGTCCCCGTCGACGACTGGCAACAGGCGCAGGGCGAGGCCGCCAAGGGCGCCATCGCGCTCACCGTGCTGCCGCTCGACCATGGTTTCGCCACCGCCGACCTCGAACTGCTCACCGAGCAGGACATGCTCGGCGATCGCCTCGTACGCCGCGCCAGGCGCCGCAAGAGCGCGGACGCCTTCCTCGCCGAACTGGCGACGCTCACGCCGGGCGACCTCGTCGTCCATATCGATCATGGTATCGGCCGCTATGAGGGGCTGACCTCCATCCCGGTCGGCAAGGCGCCGCATGATTGCGTCGCGCTCAGCTATGCCGGCGGCGACAAGCTCTTCGTCCCCGTCGAGAATATCGACGTGCTCTCGCGCTATGGCTCGGGCGAGGATGCCGTCGCGCTCGACAGGCTGGGCGGCGAGGGTTGGCAGCGCCGCAAGGCCCGGATGAAGGAGCGCATCCGCGAGATTGCGGGCGAGCTTCTCTCCACCGCCGCCCTGCGCGCCCTGCGCACCGCACCCGCCTATGAGCCGGAAACCGCCGGCTATCCCGCCTTTGTCGACCGCTTCCCCTATCAGGAAACCGAGGATCAGGACCGCGCCATCGGCGACGTGCTGGACGACCTTGGCGCCGGCAAACCCATGGACCGCCTCGTCTGCGGCGATGTCGGCTTCGGCAAGACCGAGGTCGCGCTGCGCGCGGCGTTCGTCGCGGCGATGGGCGGCGCGCAGGTGGCACTCATCTGCCCGACCACACTGCTCGCGCGCCAGCATCATCTGAATTTCGAGGAGCGCTTCCGGGGCTTCCCGCTCAAGGTCGGCCGCCTCTCCCGCCTCGTCGGCACGGCCGAGACCAAGGCGACCAAGGCCGCTCTGGCCGATGGCACGCTCGATATCGTCATCGGCACCCATGCGCTGCTCACCAAGGGGCTGGAGTTCAAGCGGCTGGGCCTCGTCATCGTCGATGAAGAGCAGCGCTTCGGCGTCGTCCACAAGGAGCGGCTGAAGCAATTGAAGGCGGACGTCCACGTCCTCACCCTCACCGCCACGCCGATCCCGCGCACGCTGCAAATGGCGATGAGCGGCCTGCGCGAATTGTCCGTCATCCAGACCCCGCCGGTCGATCGCCTCGCCGTGCGCACCTACATCATGCCATGGGACGACGTGGTGCTGCGCGAGGCGCTGCTGCGCGAGCATTATCGCGGCGGCCAGACCTATTTCGTCGTGCCGCGCATCTCGGACATGCCGGACATGGAGGAATTTCTGCGCGAAAAAGTGCCCGAAGTGCGCGCCATTTCCGCCCATGGCCAGATGAGCGCCAGCGAGGTGGAAGAGCGCATGTCGAACTTCTACGAGCGCAAATATGATGTGCTGCTCTCCACCACCATCGTCGAGAGCGGGTTGGACATCCCCAGCGCCAACACCATCATCATCCACCGCGCGGATCGCTTCGGCCTCGCCCAGCTCTATCAGCTGCGCGGCCGCGTCGGGCGCTCCAAGACCCGCGCCTATGCCTATATGACCACGCCCGCCGACCGGATCACCACCGAGACCGCCGACAAGCGCCTCAAGGTTCTCTCCGATCTCGACACGCTGGGCGCCGGCTTCCAGCTCGCCAGCCATGATCTCGACATTCGCGGCGCCGGCAATCTGGTGGGCGACGAGCAATCCGGCCACATCAAGGAAGTCGGCTTCGAGCTTTACCAGTCGATGCTGGAAGAGGCGATCATGGAGGCCAAGGCCGGCGGCGCGGCGCTCGCGCCCGTCACCGACAAATGGTCGCCGCAGATCAATGTCGAGGCGCCGATCCTCATCCCGGACGACTATGTGCCGGATCTCGATCTGCGCATGGGCCTCTACCGCCGCATCAACGAGCTGGAGGACAAGGGCGACATCGAGGGGTTCGCCGCCGAGATGATCGACCGCTTCGGCCCGCTCCCGGACGCGACGCAGAATCTGCTGACACTGATCGAGGTGAAGATGAACTGCCGCAAGGCCGGCATCGCCAAGATCGACATCGGCCCGCGCGGCGCACTGGTCAGCTTCCACAACGACCAGTGCCCCAACCTGCCGGGCCTGCTCGGCTACGTCCAGAAGCTTGGCCCCATCGCCAAGCTGCGACCGGACAGCAAGCTGGTCATCCAGCGCGCCTGGGGCGACCCCAAGGCCCGCCTCAACGGCGCGCTCAAGCTCAGTCAGGGGCTGGCGAAGTCGATCGGCTAGGCCGGGGCGAGCGGCGCTCGCCTCGACGGGCTGGCCCCGCGACATTGAAATCGCGAGGCGAATCTGTATCAAATTCGCATCCATCATCGGGGTGGCAGGGGGAGATGAATGGCGAAACGGTCCGTCCGGGAGATGATCGCCAGCCTTTATCGCCCGGGCCTCGCGGCACCACGCGCTCGCGCGGCACGGTTGTCCGGCAGCGAGGCAAGGCGAGCCTTCATCACCGATCTTTATGCCGGCATGCTCGGCCGCGCTCCCGACCCGAGCGGCCTGTCCTACTATCTGGCCAGGCTGGGCTCACGCCCCCGTTTTCGCGATGCCAGTCAGATGGTCCGCGCCTTCGTCAGCAGCAAAGAAGCGCAAGCCCAACGCGAGGCGGACATATGGGGCTGGCGCGCCAGCGAACCGGCCGATCAGGAACCTGTGCGCGCAATCCTCTCGCTGGGCACCCATTGCCTCACCAGTCACGTCCTCAAGACCTTCGGCCTCAAGCGCTTCTCCGGCCCCTTCGACTGGATATTCTCATCCATGCCGATGGCAGCGCATTGTATCGAAGATGATTTCAGGACCTTTCTGGATCAACATCATCATGAACAGATCCCGCAGAAGGACCGTGTCGTCCCCGATGCCAATTTTTGCGAGCATCGTTTTTACCGCGACCATTATGGCGTCAAAACCATCTTCAACCATTATGATGTCACCCTCCCCGAGCATCATGCCTATTATGTTCGCTGCGTTGAACGGTTTCGGCAATCGCTGCGGGCAGACCAGCGCACCCTGCTTGTGATGCTGACCCCGGAGCATCAGGTGGGGAAGGGCGACTTCGACCGCCTGTGCAACGCGCTCGCTCCATATCCCAAAGCCGAACTGCTCGTCGTGCGCACCTGCAAACGCGCGGGAAAATTTGGCGGCGAACTCGTCCAGCGCCAGGGGCGCCACCAGTTCCACAATCTCAATCTGATCGGCAAGCTCGGCACATTGTCATTCGTGCATCAGGGCGACGAAGCGATGTTCCGCCTTATGCTGCATCACTATAAATTCGACCTGTCGCCTCTGACGGCCTGAAACAGCGCGAGATGGCACGTCCGGCCAATCGCCCTTCCCCCTCGCGTCGCTTCTGCCTATAGCCGCCTGATGCTTGCCGATCCCGCCGCACTGCTCCGAAGCGTCTTCGGCTTCGAGGCCTTTCGAGGCGTGCAGGAGCAGGTCGTCACGCGCGTGCTCGCTGGCAACGCCACGCTTGCCATCATGCCCACCGGCGCGGGCAAGTCGCTCTGCTATCAGTTGCCCGCCGTCGCCCGGCCCGGCTGCTGCGTGGTCGTCTCGCCGCTCATCGCGCTGATGCACGATCAGCTCCGCTCGGCCCGCGCGCTCGGCATCCGCGCGGCCAGCCTCACCTCGGTCGATACCGACTGGCGCGAGACGCAGGACCGCCTTGTCGCGGGCGAGCTGGACCTGCTCTATGTCGCGCCCGAGCGCGCCTCCGGCGAGGGCTTCCGCACCCTGCTCGAGCGCGCCGATATCAGCCTGTTCGCCATCGACGAGGCGCATTGCGTCTCCGAATGGGGCCATGATTTCCGCCCGGATTACCGCCTGCTGCGGCCGCTGCTCGATGCATTCCCGGCCGTGCCCCGCCTCGCCCTCACCGCCACGGCGGACGCCCACACCCGCGCGGACATTCTCGCCCAGCTCGGCATCCCGGAAGACGGGCTGGTCATCTCCGGCTTCGACCGGCCGAACATCCGCTACACCGTCGGCCCGCGCGACGGCCTGCGCCGCCAGATCGCGGATATCCTCGCGGCCAATCCCGGCCCCGGCATCGTCTATGCCACCACCCGCGCCGCCACCGAGCAGCTTGCCGAGGCCCTCTCCGTCCATGGTCGGCCGGTGCTGCCCTATCATGCCGGCCTGACGCCGGAGGTTCGCGCCGCCAATCAGGCCGCCTTCATCGCCAGCGAAGAGATGGTGATGGTCGCCACCGTCGCCTTCGGCATGGGCATCGACAAGCCGGACGTGCGCTTCGTCGTCCATGCCGGGCTGCCCAAGTCGATCGAGAGCTATTATCAGGAGAGCGGCCGCGCCGGGCGTGATGGCGAGCCGGCCTTCGCCACCCTGCTCTGGGGCGCGGAGGATTTCGTCCGCGCCCGCCAGCGCATCGGCGAGGTGGAGCCCGCCCGCCAGCCCGGTGTGCGCACCCGCATCACCGCGCTCGGCGCACTGGTCGAGACCGGACGTTGCCGCCGCGCCATCCTGCTGCGCCATTTCGGCGAGGACCCGCCGCCGACCTGCGGCAATTGCGACAATTGCCTGACCCCGCCCGAGAGCATCGACGCGACCACCACCGCGCAGAAGCTGCTTTCCGCCGTCCACCGCACCGGCCAGAGCTTCGGCCTTGGCCATATCGAGGCGGTGCTCACCGGCAAGGGCAATGACCGCATCACCCAGCGCGGCCATGACCGGCTCTCGGTCTTCGGCATTGTCGACGGGGAGGAAGTCGCCCTGCTCAAGCCGGTCGCGCGCGCGCTGCTGGTTCATGATGCGCTGACCACCACCGAGCATGGCGGCCTGATGTTCGGCCCGACAGCGCGGATCTATCTGCGCGGCGACGAGACCGTCTCGCTCATCCTGCCCCCGGCCCGCCAGCGCCGCCGCAGCCGCGATACCGGCGCGAACCCGGATGGCGACCCGATCTTCGAGGCGCTGCGCGCGTGCCGCCGCGATCTCGCCAAGGAGGGCGGCGTGCCCCCCTATGTCATCTTCCATGACAGCACCCTGCGCGACATGGCCCGCATTCGCCCGGCCTCGCTGCGCGACATGGCGCTGGTCAGCGGCGTGGGCGAGCGCAAGCTGGAAGCTTATGGCGAGGCGTTTCTGGCGGTGATCCGGCAGTTCGCCTGACGCGCCGGCTCACGGGATGGGCGAGCCCATGGCACCGTTTTGGTGCCGCCATGACAGCCGGACAGAGGGGACAGGAAAGCCTGTCCTACAAATGCGGTTTCACGCCGCGCCATCACGATGCGCGCATCCAACCACGCTCGTTTGCGTCATGTTCTTCACCCGCTCCGTCGCGCGCCCGTTTGCCCGGACAGCTCCGCCCGTCGCCCCCCGCTCACCATCTTCGGCCGGTGGCCTGCTTCAATCGTCGATCAGCCGCACGAACGTCTCCCGGTCGACATTGCCGCCCGAGAGCGTCACCACCGTCGCATCGGTCACGGCGATCTTGCCCGCCAGAATCGCCGCCAGCGCCGCCGCGCCGCCCGGCTCCACCACCAGATGCAGCCGCTCGAACACCAGCCGCATCGCCGCGCGCACCTCCGCCGGCGTCACTGCCGCGCCGCCACTCACCCGCGCTTTCAGCACCGCAAAGTTGATCGGGAAGGTGCGCGGCGTCTGGAGGGCATCGCAATCGGTCGGGTGCGTCATATCCGCCACACCGACAATCTCGCCGGCCGCCAGCGAGCGCAACACATCATCCCAGCCCTCCGGCTCGGCAATGAAGATCGCCGCATCCGGGCAGGCCAGCGCCAGCCCCGCTGACAAGCCGCCCCCGCCGCAACAGGCGATGATCCGGTCCGGCCCCCGCCCGATCCGTTCAATCAGTTGCGCGGCTGCCTCGATGCCGGCCGTCCCCTGCCCCTCGATCACCCACGGGTCGCCATAGGCATGGACCAGCGTCGCCCCGGTCCGCGCCACCAGCCCGGCGGCGATCGCGTCGCGATCCTCGCTCGCGCGGTCATAGAGCTGCACCTGCGCGCCCAGCGCCCGGGTCGCCGCCAGCTTGGCGCGCGGGGCATCGCGCGGCATCACGATGGTCGCCGCGATCCCCAGCCGCCGCGCCGCCCACGCCACGCCTTGCGCATGATTGCCGCTGGAGACGCCGACCACGCCGCGCGCGCGTTCATCCTCATCCAGATCGCTCAGCCGATGCCAGGCGCCGCGGATCTTGAAGGCGCCGATCGGTTGCAGCATCTCCGCCTTGCACCAGAGAGTCCGCCCGTCGACCTCCAGCGGCAGCAGCGGCGTGGCTGGCAGCAGCGCGGCCAGTTTCGCCGCCGCGCGCAGCACGCCCGCGCGGCCGGGCGCCCGGGCAGGATCGCGCAATTGTTGTTCTGTCATGGGCGCCCCCTATATGCAGGCCTTTGGCGATTCGCTTCTCACGGAGATTATATAGATGAGCAAGGTGCTGGTCATCGGCGCAGGTGGCGTCGGGTCGGTCGCGGTCCACAAGATGGCGATGAACCCGGACATCTTCAGTGACATCACGCTGGCGAGCCGCACGGTCTCGAAATGCGAGGCGATTGCCGCGTCGGTCAAGGAACGCACCGGCGTTTCCATCAAGACCTTCGCGCTGGACGCGGACGATGTCGAAGCGACCACCGCGCTCATCCGGCAGGTGCAGCCCAAGCTCGTCGTCAATCTCGCTCTGCCTTATCAGGATCTCGCGATCATGGACGCCTGCCTCGCGGCCGGCGTGCATTATATGGACACCGCCAATTATGAGCCGCGCGACGAGGCGCATTTCGAATATAGCTGGCAATGGGCCTATCAGGAGCGCTTCAAGCAGGCCGGCCTGATGGCGCTGCTCGGCTCGGGCTTCGACCCCGGCGTCACCAGCGTGTTCGCGACATGGCTGCGCAAGCATCATTTCGAGCGGATCGACACGCTCGACATTCTCGATTGCAATGGCGGCGACCATGGCCAACATTTCGCCACCAACTTCAATCCGGAGATCAACATCCGCGAAGTGACCGCTCCGGCGCGTCACTGGGAGAATGGCGCATGGGTCACCACCCCCGCGCTCAGCCACAAGCAGAGCTTCGACTTCGAGCAGGTCGGGCCGAAGAACATGTATCTCATGTATCATGAGGAGTTGGAGAGCCTCGCGAAGTTCTTCCCGGAAATCCAGCGCATCCGCTTCTGGATGACCTTTGGCGACGCCTATTTGAAGCATCTCGAAGTGCTGCAGAATGTCGGTATGACGCGGATCGACCCGGTCCTCTATAATGGCGTGGAGATTGTGCCGCTCCAGTTCCTCAAGGCCGTGCTGCCCGAGCCGGCGAGCCTTGGCGCGACGACCAAGGGCAAGACCAATATCGGCGATATCGCCACCGGCCTTGGCAAGGACGGCAAGGAGAAGACGCTCTACGTCTATAATATCTGCGACCATGAGGACGCCTATGCCGAGACCGGCAATCAGGCGGTCAGCTACACCACCGGCGTGCCGGCGATGATCGGCGCGGCGCTGGTGCTGCAGGGCCTCTGGGCGGGCGAAGGCGTGTTCAACATCGAACAGCTCGATCCCGATCCGTTCATGGATATGCTCAACAAGCACGGCCTGCCCTGGCAGATGGTGGAGTTGCCCGAGCCGCTGGCCTTTTGATGGGTCGCCCCCGGCGCATCCTGCTTGGCCTGAGCATCCTCATCCTGAGCGCCTGCCAGCCGAGCAGCATGCAACTGACCGGGGGCATCCCCACGCTGGAAACGCAGCGCTGCGCCCGTGCTGGCGGTTTTCTCGATCAGCGCGGCCGGCGCGGCAATCTGATGTGCGTGTATCCCTTTGCCGATGCCGGCAAGGCCTGCTCCTCCACAAAGGATTGTCAGGGCCGCTGCCTCGCGGTGAGCGGGGGCGGCGGCCTGCCCAAGGCGGGCGAGGAGGCTGCCGGCCGGTGCCAGCCGGATGACAAGCTGTTCGGTTGCTTTGCCGAGCTGGACAAGGGCAAGGTCAAATCAACCATGTGCATCGACTGAAGGACGGGATAATGGAAACCAGAGCGGGCGATCCGGGCGCCTTCAGCCATTTCGATCTGGGCCGTGTCCCCTCGCCCGCCTTCGTGGTGGACGCGACGGCGGTGCGGCGCAATCTGGCGATCCTCAAGGACGTGCGCGATCGCAGCGGCATCAAGCTGCTCGCTGCGCTCAAGGCCTTCTCCATGTGGTCGCTCGGCCCGACCATCGCCGACTATCTCGACGGTGTTTGCGCCTCCGGCCTCTATGAGGCGCGGCTCGGGCGCGAGGAATATAGCGGCGCTGACGGGTCCGGGGAGGTCGCGACCTATTGCGCCGGCTACAAGGCGCAGGACCTGCCGGAGATCTGCGCGCTCTCCGATCATATCATCTTCAACTCGCCCGGCCAGCACGCCCGCTTTCGCGCCATTCTCGATGACGCCCGCGCGGCCGGCCACAAGTTCGATGTCGGCCTGCGGATCAACCCGCTCCATGCCGAGGGCGAGGTCGCCAAATATGATCCGTGCCAGCCGCACAGCCGCCTCGGCTTCCCTATCGACCAGTTGCGCCCGGAACATCTGGACGGCGTCGACGGCATTCATTTCCATAGCCTGTGCGAGCAGGACTTCATTCCGCTGGCGCGCACATGGGCGGCGATCGAGCCCAGTCTCAAGGGGCATTTCGGGCGCCTCAAATGGCTCAACTTCGGCGGCGGCCACCACATCACCCGCGCGGACTATCAGCGCGAGGAACTCATCACCTTCCTGCGGCAGGTGAAGGCCACCAGCGGGCTCGACCTCTATCTGGAGCCGGGCGAGGCCGTGGCGCTCGATGCCGGCATCCTCGTGGGCGAAATTCTGGACGTGATGGACAATGGCATGGCCGTCGCCATCACCGATATTTCCGCGACCTGCCATATGCCGGACGTGATCGAGGCGCCCTACCGCCCCGCCATGCTGCATGAAGTGCCCGGCGGCCCGGCGGTGCGGCTTGGTGGCCCGTCCTGCCTGGCTGGCGATATCATTGGCGATTTCGCCTTGCCCGTGCCGGCCGAACCGGGCCAGCGCATCGCCTTTCTCGATCAGGCGCATTATTCCATGGTGAAGACCAACATGTTCAACGGCGTACCGCTGCCGGACATCTGGCTGTGGGACAGCGAGACGGATGAACTGCGGGCGATCCGCCGTTTCGACTATGCGGATTTCAAGACCCGCCTGAGCTGAAGACGGTCAGCGCAGCGCCGGATTGCCGTCCCGCAGGCTGCGCTCCTCCGCGCTCATCGTGGCGCGGGCGCTGACCGACTGCGTCAGATAGGCGCCCAGTGACGAGGCCGTCAGTCCGCCCTCGTTGATCTGCGCGAGGACAGCCTGCCGATCCCGCCCGCGCAACTCGCTTTTGGCCGCCGCGATTTCGGCCCGGCTGAACTGTCCCGTTTCGTTCAACGCGATCACCGCCAGCGCACGGCCGCCGAGCGCGGTCAAGTCCGCGCTGTGCCGCTCCCCCACGGCGGCATAGGCCGCATCAAGCGCGCCGCGCAGGGCCGCCGCGAGCGTGGAGACGCTTTTGCCCGCATCATCCTTCTCAGCCGCGACCCGACGGGCCTGCAGGGTGATCTGCACGGATGATTCGGGCGCCGTGCCGGAGGGTATTGTCCCGGCGGGCGCGGCTTTGCGGTCTGCAACAGCCTGCGCAACCTGAGCCATCCGGACAGTCGTGGACAATGATGACTCGGTCTTCAGCCAGGAGAACAGGGACATGGCGCGCCTCGTTGCGGACAGGGACGTCACAGCCTAACCGGCCATGGTTAACGATCTGCAAACAGGCACTTTACCACCGAGTCGCGAGCCGGTGGCGCGCACGTTCGGCCGGGCTGTGCCACCCTCTGCCGCCCAAACGCTCAGAAAACCCCGCAAATCCAACAGATTCCGCGCGATTTCACATATGCGTTTTTGTCCCCTTACATCTTTACACCGGGGCCCCTCAGCCATATATGCGCCACCTCTGCTGCCCCATGGGACTTCCACCGCAAGGCAGCTTCTGAACGGCTGAATCCACTGGAGGTCCCTTGATTTGTACAAGCACCATAGCGCGCTGGGGGTAGCACTCTCCCTCAAACCGGCAGCTCCGGTAACGCTCATTCGCCCGCAGGCCGCAGCTCGCGCCGCCCGATACTTCTCGCAGAGGTTCCCGGGGCGCTCGCTCTATGCCGTGAAGGCCAATCCATCGCCCGAGCTGATCCGCACGCTCTGGGATGCCGGCATCACGCATTTCGACGTCGCCTCGATCGCCGAGGTGCGACTGGTTGCGCGGGCGCTGCCGCAGGCCAAGCTGTGCTTCATGCATCCGGTGAAGGCCGAGGAGGCCATTCGCGAAGCCTATTTCCAGCATGGCGTGCGCACCTTCTCGCTCGATTCGATGGATGAGCTGGACAAGATCGTCCGCGCCACGCGCCATGCGCAGGATCTGGAGCTGTGCGTCCGCCTGCGCGTCTCGTCCGAGCATAGCAAGCTGAGCCTCGCCGCCAAATTCGGCTGCGAGCTGGCCGATGCGCGCGAGCTGCTGCTGGCCGCCCGTCAGGCCGCCGACGCGCTGGGCATCTGCTTCCATGTCGGCAGCCAGGCGATGAGCCCGCATGCCTATACGCAGGCCATCGAGCGCGTCCGCGCGGCCATTGTCGATGCCTCGGTCACGGTCGACATCGTCGATGTCGGCGGGGGCTTCCCCTCCAGCTATCCGGACATGGAACCGCCGCCGCTGGAGCATTATTTCCAGGCGATCCACCGCGCTTTCGAGAGCCTGCCGATTTCCTATTCGGCGGAGCTGTGGTGCGAGCCGGGCCGTGCGCTGTGCGCTGAATATAGCTCGCTCGTCGTCCGCGTGGAGCGGCGCCGGGGCCATGAGCTCTATATCAACGATGGCGCCTATGGCGCGCTGTTCGACGCGGCGCATCTCGACTGGCGCTTCCCGGTGCAGCTGCTGCGCGTGCAGGCCAATGAGACCGATACGGAAGCCTTCAGCTTCTACGGCCCGACCTGCGACGATATGGACCATATGGCCGGCCCGTTCATGCTGCCGGCGGATATCCGCGCGGGCGACTATATCGAGATTGGCATGCTCGGTGCCTATGGCGCGGCGATGCGGACCGACTTCAACGGCTTCGGGTCAGAAATGATCTGCGAAGTGGCGGATGAGCCGATGGCCAGCCTCTATCGTGACGAGGCCCCCGCCCCGCTGGAATCCAACGTGGTGCAACTGCGCCGCTGATCGGCCGCCTGACGCCACGATTGACAGAGCGAATGGCGACGGGCAGCCTTCCTTCCCAGCGAAGGGAGACTGCCCGTGCCTGCACAGCTCACCATTTCAACGAATATGATCGCGCCCGCGCTGGTGCTTGTCCTCTGGTCGCTGGTGATGCTGGTCTGGATGGTGGCGCTGCGTATTCCGGCGATAGCGAAGCTCAAGCTCGATGCGGACCAGACACGCGGCGGCCGGGGGCAGGATCTCGACCGCATCCTGCCACGCGAGGTCAACTGGCCCGCGCATAATTATGCCCATCTGATGGAGCAGCCGACGATCTTCTACGCCACCGTGCTCAGCATCGCGCTGCTCGGGGCGGGATCGCCGCTCAATGTCGGGCTCGCCTGGGGCTATGTGGCGCTGCGCATCATCCACAGCATCTGGCAGGCGACGATCAACCACATCAACGTGCGGGGGAGCCTGTTCCTGCTCTCATCGCTCCTGCTGCTGGTGCTGGCGGCCAACGGACTGGTCTGCGCATTGCAGTGAGCGACCGGCAGGTTCTACAGCGTCAGGCCGGCCGGCGGAAGGTCGCGACCAGCTCGACATGGGTGGACCAGCGGAACTGACCGACCGGCTTGACCCGCTCAATCTCGTAGCCGCCGGCCACCAGCGTGGCGGCATCGCGCGCGAAGCTGGCGGGATTGCATGACACATAGATGATGAGCGGGGCTTGCGCGGTCGCCAGCTGCTCCACCTGATCACGGGCGCCGGCGCGGGGCGGATCGAGGATGATCGCATCGAAACGGCCGGCTTCCTTCGTCGTCAGCGGCCGGCGGAACAGGTCGCGATGCTCCGGGAAGACCCGGCCGGGCAAGCGGTTGCCGCCGCCTTGCAGGGAGAAGACATGATCGCGCGCGGCCTCGGCGGCATAGACTTTGCGCCCCGGCACATCATTGGCGACCGACAGGGCGAAGGTGCCAAGGCCGGCGAACAGGTCCGCCACCATCATCGCGTTGCCCAGAGCGCGGCGCACCTCGGCCAGCAGCGCCGCCTCGCCATCGCGCGTGGCCTGCAGGAACGCGTGCGGCGGGAAGGCGACCGGAATATCGCCAAAGCGGATCGTGGCCGGGTCCGGCTCCCACAGGGTGATGACACCCTCTTCCTCATCGCCCAGCATCAGCCGGGCCAGGCCGTTATCCGCCGCAAACGCCAGCAGCGCCTCGGCATCGGCGAGCGTGTCGCTCCGGATGCCGGTGAGCAGCACATCGACGCCCTGATCGACCAGCGTCAGGTCGGCCCCGCCCGTCGCGCGCGCCGGCAGCATGCGCGTGAACAACTGGCGCAGCGGCTCGACCAGCGCGAACAGGCGCGGCTCCAGCACCGGGCATTGCTTGAGGTCGATGAGGCGGTGACTGCCCTGCTCGGAAAAGCCGAAGCGCAACTGCTTGCCCAGACGCAGCGCGCGCAGGCTGGCGCGGCGGCGGGCCCCCGGTGGCGAGACATAGGGCGCGGCGACCTCCCCGGCGGACAGTCCCTGCCCGGCCAGCGCGCCGACAACGCGATCATGGACATAGGCACTGAAGGCATCGTCGCTCAGATGCTGCAACTGGCAGCCGCCGCATGCCGGGAAATGGCGGCAAGGCGGCGCCGCGCGATTGGGGCCGCTCTCGATCCCGCCATCAGGCAGCAACCGGTCACCCGGCGCGCTGAGCGCGGCATGGCGGCCATCGGCCGTGACGCCCTCGCCCCGCGCGGCAATACGGACGATCAGATCAACATCGCTCACAACAGACTCCCCAGCGCCGGTGCGATGGACGCAATCAGATCATCGGCAGCAAAGGCGACACCGGCGCGGCGCGCGGCTTCCCCATGCAGCCAGACGGCTTCGCAGGCCGCCCTAAATGGATCGCCCGTGACGGCGAGACGCGCGGCGCACAGGCCCGCCAGCACATCGCCCGTGCCGGCCGTCGAGAGCCACACGGAAGCCGGCGGCGCGACGACGCAGCGACCATCCGGCGCGGCGATGACCGTATCGGGGCCCTTGTGCACCACGACGCTGCCACTGGAACGCGCCGCCGCGCGGGTGCGCGCGATCTTGTTGCCCGGCCCCGTGCCGAAACATTGCGTGAACTCGCCCTCATGCGGGGTGATGATGGCCGGCGGTGGCAGATCGCCCTGCCCCTCCTCGGCCAGCAGCCAGAGCGCATCGGCATCGACGACGACCGGCACGCCAGCCGTGAGCGCGGCGGCCAGGCGCTGGCCGGCGGCGGCATCGCGATCCAGCCCAGGCCCCACGAGAATGGCACGCGCGCGGCTGAAATCCAGCGCGGGGCTCTGCACGATGGCGTGGCCGATGTCGCTCGCATCCTGTTTGGTGAGTAGCCGCACATAGCCCGCGCCGCCATGGCCCGCCGCCTGCGCGGCCAGCGCGGCGGCGCCCGGCATGGTGCCCGCGACGATAGCGACAAGGCCGCGCGTATATTTATGGGCGTCCACTGCGGGCGGCATGATGTGCGGACGGGCCAGCACGCGGACGCAATCGGCCGGCGGCACAAGCCCGATATCGACGAGATGATGCTGCTCGGCCAGCATGTGCAGGGGCATCAGCCGATGCGCCGGCTTCCAGACGCCGATCGCGAGGCAATGGGTGAAGCGCGTGGCAGAACGGAGCGGCGCAGGCGCGGCATCCGCATCCGCATCCGTGCCGCTGGGCACGTCAATCGCGATCGAGGAACGCGCGGCGGCCACGAGCTGGTCGAGCTTTGCAGCGATGTCCGGCGCCAGCGGCCGTGCGCCGATGCCGAACAGCGCATCGACAAGCTGGGTGGCCGGTTCGGCGTCCATGAACGGTTCGACCGGGCCCGCCCATTGCGCGCGGGCTTCCACGCTGCTCGGCGTGCCGCTCTCGCCCAGCGCGGCGACGCGCACCGGCACGCCCATCTCGCGCAATGTCCGCGCGATGACGAAACCGTCGCCGCCATTATTGCCCGGCCCGCACAGCACCAGCGTATCGCGATCATGGCCGATCCGGCAGATCAGCTCGGCCGCGCTTTCGCCTGCCCGGCGCATCAGCGCGAAGGGCGCGAGCCCGCCATCGAACAGCGCCTGCTCGGCTGCGCGCGTCTGCGCCACGGTGAGGATCGGCGCGCCGGTCATCGGGCTGCCCCCGTGCGCCGCGCCCAAGCGCACCCTGACGGCGCGGCAATATCTGCCCGCGCCCGGCAGGCGGCGGGCCGGTCGGTGCCGCCCGCCGCCGGGGACAGATCAGATATCCGCGTAGACATGGGTCTCGGCACTGGCGCCGGGATGCGTCACCGCGCCGTCGCGGGCGGGGCCGACATTCTGGCTGAAGCGCCACAGCGCGCCGGACTGATAATCATGCGCGCGCGGCTGCCACTGCGCGCGGCGCGCGGCAAGCACCGCCTCGTCGACCTTGAGGTCGATGGTGCCGGCCTCGGCGTCGATCGCGATGATGTCGCCATTTTCGACCAGCGCGATCGGGCCGCCCTCGGCCGCTTCAGGGCCGACATGGCCGATGCAGAAGCCGCGCGTGCCGCCGGAGAAGCGCCCGTCGGTGACCAGCGCCATCGTCTCGCCCAGCCCCTGCCCATAAAGCGCGGCGGTGGTGGAGAGCATCTCGCGCATGCCGGGTCCGCCCTTGGGGCCCTCATAGCGGATGACGATGACGGACCCTTCCGGCACCTGACGCGCCTCGACCGCGGCGAAGCAGTCCTCCTCGCAATCGAACACCACGGCGGGGCCTTCAAACTGGAGGCGGTGCATGCCCGCGACCTTCACGATCGCGCCTTCCGGCGCCAGCGTGCCCTTGAGGCCGACAACGCCACCGGTCGGCGTGATCGGCGTCCTGGCGTCGTAGATCACCTTCTGGTCAGGGTTCCACGTCACCTCGTCGATATTCTCGCCCAGCGTCTTGCCGGTCACGGTCAGGCAATCGAGGTGCAGGAAGCCCTCGGCGGCCAGCGTCTTCATCGCCATGTAGATGCCGCCGGCGTCATACATATCCTTGGCGACATATTTGCCGCCGGGCTTGAGGTCCGCGATATAAGGCGTCGACTTGAAGATCTCGGCCACGTCGAACAGATCGAACGAGATGCCGCACTCATTCGCCATGGCGGGCAGATGCAGCGCGCCATTGGTCGAGCCGCCCGTCGCCGCGACGATCCGCGCGGCATTCTCGAACGCCTCGCGCGTGCAGATATCGCGCGGGCGGATATTGCGGGCGAGCAGTTCCATCACCTGCTTGCCGGCCGCGATCGCGACTTCCTCACGGCTCTTATAGGGCGCGGGCGCCATATTGCTGTTGGGCAGCGAGAGCCCGATCGCCTCGCCCACGCAGGCCATGGTGTTGGCGGTATATTGGCCGCCGCACGCGCCATGGCCGGGGCAGGCGACCTTTTCCAGCTCGATCACATCCTTGAGCGGACAGGCACCGGCCGACCATTTGCCGACAATCTCGAACACGTCGACGACCGTGACATCCTGATCGTGATAGCGGCCCGGCAGGATGGAGCCGCCATAGACGAAGATGGAGGGCACATTGAGGCGCAGCATCGCCATCATCATGCCGGGCAGCGACTTGTCACAGCCGGCGAAGGTGACGAGCGCGTCATAGCAGTGCCCGCGCACGGACAGCTCGACCGAATCCGCGATCACTTCGCGGCTGACCAGCGAGCTTTTCATGCCCTGATGGCCCATGGCGATGCCGTCGGTCACGGTGATGGTGTTGAAGCGGCGCGGCGTGCCCCCGGCAGCCTCGACGCCTTGCCGGCAGATATCCGCCTGAAGATCGAGCGTGGTGTTGCACGGCGCGCTGTCATTACCGGCGCTGGCAATCCCGACGAAAGGCTGCGCAATCTGTTCCTCGGTCATGCCCATCGCATAATAATAGCTGCGGTGCGGGGCGCGCTCCGGGCCGACCGAGACGTGGCGGCTGGGGAGCTTGGACTTGTCGAACTGATGGGTCATTTCACGGCCTTTCCTTACGCGGCTCCCTTTCCAACAAAGGCGCCGCTCACGCAAGGCTGTTGCGGCATTGCTCCAGCACCGGCGCCAATATCGTGGCAAAACGGCACTGACCCGCCGCATCGCCGACCAGATCCTGCCGCATCTCGACGCCGAGATAGGGACGACCATGCGCTTCGGCATGGCGGTTCATCGTCGCGTTGAGCAATTTTCCCGAATAGGGCTGCTGCTCGCCCACCACCAGCCCGGCCTGCTCCAGCAGCGGCAGGGCGATGCGCGCGCCGCGATCATCCTCATTATAGAGCAGGCCGATCTCCCACGGGCGCAGCTCCTCCGGCCGGGTGCGCAGGCGCGGCGTGAAGCTGTGCAGCGAGAGCAGAAGCGGCCGGTGCGGCAGCGCGGCCAGCGCGGCCACCTTCGCATGATAAGGGTCATAAAAGCGCGCCAGCCGGTCCGCGACATCGGCGATGCCGTTGCCCTCGACATGATGGCCGTCGCTGTGAACGGGGACGAGGCCGGCCGCATCCGGCTCGCGATTATAGTCGATGACGAGGCGCGAGACCCCGCCGAGCACCGCGCAGCACAGATCCGTCTCCACGAGCAGCGCCGCGACCTGCGCCACGCCGATATCCAGCGCGACATGCTCGCGCATCACCGCCGGCGGCAGACCAAGCGCGATATCATCGGGAATCGCGCTGGAGGCATGATCGGCGATGATGAGGACCGGCGCGGCGGGATCGCCCAGGAACTGGAAGGGAACAGCCATCATGCTCCCTTAGAGATTTTGGCCTTGAGTCGGAAGGGCGCGATATCGATCGGCGCCGATCCCGCGAAGGAGGAGCAGCGGCCGCGGCGCCATCCGACCCGCCCAATCAGCGCAATGTCGTCGCCATGCCCCACCAGTCGGGATGATCGCCTGCGATGCGGTCGGCGGCATCGTCCCGCTCGGCGTCGCTGGCGAACAGCGCAAAGCAGGTCGCGCCCGAGCCGGACATGCGGACGAGGCCGGGAAGCTGGGCACGCAAGACCGCGAGCACCTCGTCAATCTGCGGCACCAGCGTGATGGCGGGCGCGGCGAGATCATTGCGCCCCTGCCGCCATGCCAGCGGATCGAGCGGCCCGCGATCGACGCCGTCCCAGCCCGCATAGACCGCGCCGGTGGGGCATGGCAGCAGCGGGTTGAGCAGCAGGATCGGCGTGCCGGCCAGGTCGAGATCGACGGGTGTCAACTGCTCGCCAATGCCGCTGCCGAAGATCGTCTGCGACCCGAGGCAAGCCGGCACGTCCGCGCCCAACGAAGCGGCGATGGCGGGGAAATCAATGTCCATCGGCCGCACGCCCCAGAGCCGGACGAGCAGCCGCAGCGCCGCCGCCGCATCCGCCGAGCCGCCGCCGATGCCGGATGCGATGGGAAGTTGTTTCTCCAGATGCAGAGCGGCGCCCTGATGCGTGCCGGTGGCGGCTTGCAGGGCGCGGGCGGCGCGCAGCACGAGATTATCCTCGCCCGCCCCCAACTCCTCCGCAAACGGCCCCGTGACGGCCAGCGTCAGCGCGCCATCGTCACGGGCCTGCGCGCGCAGTTCATCACCATCCGCGCAGAAGGCGAACAGGCTCTCCAGCGCATGATAGCCATCCGCCCGCCGCGCGCGGATGTGGAGAGCGAGGTTGATCTTGGCGTAAGCGGTTTCGGTCAGCATGGCTGGCGGCATAGCGGGGGAATGATCCGCTGTCTGCCTTGCAGATGGCCGCCAGCCTGCTCCTGTCGATTATCAGCGGCGGCCGGGACGGCTCGGGCGACCGGGCGTGGGCCGGCCGGGGCGATCATTGCTCGGCCGATTGGCCTGCGCCGACACGAGGTTCAGCATGATCTGATCCTGCCCCGGACGGAACGTATAATTGGTATCGGTCGTCCATAGCAGACGCCCGCCATCCGTGATCCGTGCGGAGACGGCATAGCGGCTGCGCGGCTCCAGCTTGCGGACGTTGTAGCGCAGCGAGAAGGCCAGCGGCACTTGCCGGCCCCGCGCCTGAACCGTGGTGGAAGCGATGACCGGCGCACGCGCATCAGCCCGGCTCACATCGCGAATTTCCACGATCATCTGAGCATTAGGCGGCAGCGCGATGCGCTCGCGATAGGTGGCCTGACCCGACAGCGTCCCCCACTGGGAAGGCCCGGGCCCGGGGCGAACGGGTTCGCCGCCATATTCCGTGCAGGCCGCCAGCCCGAGCAGCGGCACCAACATCAAAGCTCGCATCATCCGATCCTTCCTTGTTCAAAACCACGGCTTAGCAGCCGCACCTGAAACGCAGCTGAACGGTCAACCGATCCCATGATGTTACCATGCATCATCTGATTCAGCATTTAAATATCTGTAATTATATTGTTTTATTAATCACATATTCGGGTAGGTCGGTCCGCCGCCGCCCTCCGGCGCTACCCAGTTGATATTCTGGAGCGGGTCCTTGATGTCACAGGTCTTGCAGTGGACGCAGTTCTGCGCGTTGATCTGGAATTGCGGATCGCCGTGCGCATCATCCACGATTTCGTAGACGCCGGCCGGGCAGTAACGCTGCGCCGGCTCATCATAGAGCGGGAGATTATAGCGGACCGGCACGGCCGGGTCCTTGAGCTGGAGGTGGACCGGCTGGTCCTCCTCATGATTGGTGCCCGAGAGGAAGACGGATGAGAGCCGGTCGAAGCTGATCACCCCATCCGGCTTGGGATAGGCGATTTTCGCGCACTGATCCTTGCGCCATAGTTTGGTGTGATCGGCGGTGTTGCGCAGCGTGAAGGGCAGACCGATTTTGAGAGTGCGCATCCACATGTCGATGCCGGCGAAGAGCGTGCCGAAGATATTCCCGAACTTGCCGAGCGCCGGCCCCGCGTTGCGGACGAGCTTCAGCTCATCGGCGATCCAGCTCTCCGCCAGCGCCGTGGGATAGGCCTCCAGCGTGTCGGCCGCGCGATCCGCCGCAACGGCATCATACGCCGCGTCGGCCGCCAGCATCGCGGATTTCATCGCGGTGTGGGTGCCCTTGATGCGCGGCACGTTGACGAAGCCGGCCGAGCAGCCGATCAGCGCCGCGCCGGGCATCACCAGCCTGGGAATGGACTGCCAGCCACCCTCGTTGATCGCGCGCGCGCCGTAGGAAACGCGTTTGCCGCCCTCCAGCACCGCACGGATGGCGGGATGCTGCTTCCAGCGCTGGAATTCCTCGAAGGGATTGAGGTGCGGATTGCGATAGCCCAGCCCGACGACGAAGCCGAGGGCGACCTGTCCGCCAGCCTGATGATAGAGAAATCCGCCGCCATAGGCATCCGTCAGCGGCCAGCCCTGCGTGTGGATGACGCGGCCGGGGACATGTTTGGCCGGGTCGATATCCCACAATTCCTTGAGGCCGATGCCATAAGTCTGCGGATCGCTCTCGCTATCCAGATGATAGCGGGCAATGAGTTGCTTGGTGAGGTGACCGCGCGCGCCCTCGGCAAAGAAGGTGTAGCGGGCGTGCAGCTCCAGCCCCGGCTGATAATCCGGCTTGCGGCTGCCATCGCGCGCGATGCCCATATCGCCCGTCGCCACGCCTTTGACCGCGCCATGCTCGTCATAGAGAATTTCGGCGGCGGGGAAGCCGGGGAAAATCTCCACCCCCAGCCCTTCGGCCTGCTCGGCCAGCCAGCGGCACAAAGAGCCCAGCGAGCCGGTGTAGCAGCCCTTATTATGCATGAAGGGCGGCGTGAAGATGGATGGCATGGCGAAATTGTCGCCAGCGCTCAGGAACCAGTGCTGATTGTCCGTCACCGGCACCTGCGCCAGCGGGCAGCCGGTGGTGCGCCAGTCGGGCAGCAGCTCATCAAGCGCGCGCGGATCGATCACCGCGCCGGAGAGAATATGCGCGCCAATCTCGGAGCCTTTCTCCAGCACGCAGACACTCAGCTCCGCGCCAGCCTGCGCGGCGCGCTGCTTGAGACGGATCGCGGCGGACAGGCCAGCCGGGCCACCGCCAACAATCACAACATCATAAGGCATGGATTCCCGTTCGGACATGCCGGTTCTCCTTAGTCTGCTCTGGGTCCGGTCGCCGCAATTGGCAAACGCCTTGCGGTCGTTCGCGATGCGGCAGAGTTGACCGCCTCGTCAACCTCTGTCTCTAGTGCGCCCGGATGGGTGAACAGCAAGACATGATGATGGCGGACGCGGTCCGATCCTATGCGGCGTGGTGGCATGAGGCGGGATTGCATACCGCGATCGACTCCGTGGCGCATGGCTGGCGCGGCGAACAGCCCGTGCCGTTCTGGCGGCAGGCGGCCCAACGCCCGCCGGTCGAGACGCGCCCGGTCGCCCCGGCTGACGGCGTTGCGACGGTGCCCATGGCAGCGCCCCGCGCGCCGACCCGGCCCGATGCGATGCCGGATCAGCTGCCCGCCTTTCTCGACTGGCTCGCGCAGGACGACGGCCAACCCGAAACCGGTTGGGAGGGTGCAATCATCCTGCCGCCGGCACAGCAAGGCGGGCGACTGACCCTCATCGTCGAGATGCCGACCCTGGGCGCAACGGACGCGGCCTCCTTGCTGGACGCCGGGCAGCGCCGGTTCATCGACGCGATGCTGGCCAGCCTCGGCCTGCCCGCGAGCGAGGTCACGCTTCTCTCCATGGCGGCGAGGCGACCACCCGGCGGCGTGATCGATGAAGAAACGCTGATCCGGCTCGCCGCGCGGATGACGCATTATCTCGGTCTTGCACGGCCCAAAGCCGCGCTCATTCTTGGCGACCGGACGAGCCGCGCCCTGCTCGGGGCGCAATGGAATCCGCGCGCGGCCGGCTTACCGGTGATTAACCATCCGGTAGGCACAATGCGCGCCGCTGCCCTCGCCAGCCCGGATCTGTTGATGAGCCGGCCGATGGCCAAGGCCAGAAGCTGGCAGGCGCTCCGTCTGCTCCATGAGGATCTGAACGCATGACCGGCCACAGGACCAGACGGATGCTCGGCGTGATCGCCATCGCGACCCTGACGGGCTCCGCTCTGGCGGCCCCGCTCGCCGCTGCGCCAGCCGCTCGCGCCACCGCCATCATCTCGCCCATGGCGCAGGTGAACCAGGCAGAACGCAGCCGCTATGGCAGCTTGTTCGCCCTGCTCGGCGCGCAACGCTGGGACGAGGCAAAGGCCGCCATCACCGCGCTCGATGCGGCGGACAGCATGCGGCCCTATCTGCTGGCCGAACTCTATCTCGCCAAGGATTCGCCGCGCGTCGAGCTGTTCGACCTGCTCGACATTCTCGCCAAGGCGCCGCATCTGCCGCAATCGGCGCGGATCAGCGCGCTGGCCCGCAAACGCGGCGCGCAGGTGCTGCCCGACCTGCCGGCGACACGCCAGCTGATGTGGACCGGCACATCGCCCCAGCGCGCCATCCTGCGCGCCGTCGCCGGGGACAGCGCGGCCGACGCCTTGCGCGGGCAACTGCTCCAGCAGATCAAGGATGACCGCCCGGCCGAGGGCGAGGCCCTGCTCATCGCGGCCGATGCCGGCCTGACCGGCGAGGCACGCACCGAGCTGCGCCAGCGCATCGCCTGGTCCTATTTCATCTGCGGCGACACCGCCAATGCCCGCCGCGTTGCCGCACAGGCCGCGCAGGACGGCAGCGGCCCGTTCCTTGCCGCCGCGCAATGGGTGCTCGGCCTGTCCGCCTGGCGCGAGAAGCAATGGGATGCGGCGGCCGACGCCTTCTATCAATCCGCCACCAACGCCTCGGATGGCGACATGCGCAGCGGCGGCTATTTCTGGGCCGCGCGCGCGATGATGGCAGCCAGGCGCCCCGAGCGGGTCAACCCGCTGCTGCGCTCCGCCGCACGGGATGAAGAAACCTTCTACGGCCTGCTCGCCCGCGAGACACTCGGTCTTGGCCCCAGCGCATCGCTCACCCGCGAACATGTCTCGGCAGCGGACTGGGCCGCCCTCTCCTCCCGCCCCAATGTGCGCAATGCGGTGATCGCCAGCGCGCTTGGCCGCAGCACCGATGCCGACGCCATCCTGCGCCATGAGGCGGAACTGGGCAGCGCCGATTATTCCGCGCTCGTCCACCTCGCCAGCGATCTTTCGCTGCCGACGACCCAGCTCTGGCTCGCCCAGCGCTCGCCAAGCGGCCGCAAGTCCGCCGCCTATGCGCGCTACCCCCGGCCGGACTGGACGCCGGCCGATGGCTGGCAGGTCGACCGCTCGCTGGTGTTCGCCCATGCCTTGCAGGAATCGCGCTTCCAGACACAGGCGCGCAGCACCGCCGACGCGCGCGGCGTGATGCAGGTGCGCCCCGGCACCGGCGGCGATCTGGCTGCGGCGGCCGGCATGAGCTATTCCGCCGACCAGCTTTACGAGCCCGCGATTAACCTCGCGCTCGGTCAGGCCTATCTGCGCAAGCTGAGCCAGATGCCGGCGACGGGCGGCCTGCTGCCCAAGGTCGTCGCTGCCTATAATGCCGGCCCAGTGCCCATCGATCGCTGGAACGTCCAGATTCGCGATGAGGGCGACCCGCTGCTCTTCATCGAATCCGTGCCCTATTATGAGACGCGCGCCTATCTGAACGCGGTGCTGCGCAATTACTGGATCTATCAGATGGAGGAGCAGGGCAGTTCCCCTGCCCTCGCCGCCATGGCGCAGGGCCTGTGGGTGCGCTTTCCGGATGGCAACAAGACCGCCACCGTGCGCATGGCATCCAATGGAGCGACCATCCGTGGCGATTGACGAGAGCCGGGCGTTTGTGCCCGTCCACATCGCCCTGCTGACCATCTCCGACAGCCGCACGCCGGATAATGACAGCTCCGGCGATACGCTGGCACAGCGCATCGCAACGGCCGGCCATGTGCTGAAGGATCGCGCGATCAGCCTGGACAAGGTCGAGGACATTCTCGCGCGGCTGCATGGCTGGATCGACAATCCGGCGATCGACGTCATCATCACCACCGGCGGCACCGGCATCACCGGGCGCGACGTGACGCCCGAGGCGATCGAGACCGTGCAGGACAAGCCGATCCCCGGCTTTGGCGAGCTGTTCCGCTGGCTGAGCTACCAGTCGATCGGCACCTCCACCATCCAGTCCCGTGCCTGCGCCTGCGTGGCGCGCGGCACCTATATCTTCGCCCTGCCCGGCTCGACCAGCGCGGTGAAGGATGGCTGGGACCAGATATTGGTGCACCAGCTGGATAGCCGCTTCCGGCCGTGCAACTTCGTGGAGTTGATGCCACGCCTGCTGGAGAAATAATGGTTCAGCGGGCGCCGGTTATTAGACGAACGGGCCTTATACAGCCCGAAGAACTACTGGCTTTCGTTTTATCGCTTGCACAATTCGGCCGCAAACCAACCGCCTTTTACGAGAAGCGCGCGCCAACCGGTGACATTCAGCCTTGCACAAGCTTCATCAGCACTGACGTCCCGGTCAAGCTCGGGATAAGTCGCGCGCACGAACGCTCTCGTCAACAGGATCGTGACAGTAGCCAGCAACGTCATCGTGACGGCGCCGGTGAAAATATCGCGAAAGACTTCGTCCGATACGCTAAATCCCATCCAGCATTTCATGTGCAGCAGCGCCAACAACATGATATGGCCAAATGCGCTGAAGACGAAAAAAGCTGCGACTTTCACCCCGCCAATATATATCCGGCTAACGACTTTTTTTCGGCTCGAACCCGCTTGCACTTCCGGTTCCATGGAATCCTCCAGCACGCTTACTATCCTCACGACATCGAAACGTCGGATTGCGACGGCCTTGTCCCTTTAAGCCCTTCGCACGATAGCGCCTAATAGCTCCGCCCGACCAGCACCCGCTCGACCGCGGCCTCGCCGGTGAACACACACACGCCATCAGCCGGCGCGGCATCCAGCGGCACGTTGCGCAGAGTAAGCTTGTGGCTCTTGAGCCAGTCCACGACCGCCTCCAGCGCCGCGCCGGTGGGTCTGGCCCATTCGACCTCGACCCAGCCGGGCTTGTCCCCCTCGAACGCGGCGGCCAGCGTGGCCTTGTCGGTCACGTCGCGGCGAATGTTGGCGACGAGGCGCTCCCTTGCCTCACCGTGCAGGACAGCCTGGAAATCGCGCAGCATATCACCGACTTCGGCAACGAAGCTGTCGCGCGACATGATGGTGCTGGCGAGCTTGCCGGCCTCGTTATAGAGCCGGTCGCGACGCAGCACGGAGACGTTGCCGCCAGCGACATCGCGCCCGCCGACCTCGACGATGATCGGCGCGCCCTTCTTCACCCAGCTCCAGCGCTTGGGGGCGGCCTTGATCGGCTTCTTGTCGAACAGCACGCGCAGCGGCTCGCGGAACACATCCACCGCGCCCAGCGCCTTGGCCAGATCCTCGCAATAGGCGATGACGGCGGCGTCCTCGTCATTGTCGCGCAGCATCGGCACGATGATGACCTGATGCGGCGCGATCATCGGCGGGCAACGCAGCCCGTCATCATCGCCATGGACCATGATGACGCCGCCGATCATGCGGGTGGAGACTCCCCAGCTCGTCGTGTGGCAATATTGCTGGCCGCCGTCCTGATCCTGATATTTGATCCCCGCCGCCTCGGCGAAACCGGTGCCGAGATAGTGCGAGGTGCCGGCCTGCAGGGCCTTGCCGTCCTGCATCATCGCCTCGATCGAATAGGTGGCGACGGCGCCGGGGAAGCGCTCATTCTCCGGTTTTTCGCCAGCGACGACGGGCATGGCCAGCGCCGTCTCCGAAAAATCGCGATACATTTCCAGCGCGCGCATCGTCTCGGTGCGGGCGTCCGCCTCATCGGCATGGGCCGTGTGCCCCTCCTGCCAGAGGAATTCGCTGGTGCGCAGGAACATCCGCGTGCGCATCTCCCAGCGCACGACGTTCGCCCACTGGTTGGTGAGCAACGGCAGATCGCGCCAGCTTTGCACCCAGCGCGCCATCGCCTGGCCGATCACCGTCTCGGATGTGGGGCGCACGACGAGCGGCTCCTCCAGCTTCGAGTCCGGGTCCGGCGTCAGCTTGCCGTCGATCGACTTGAGGCGGTGATGGGTGACGACCGCCATTTCCTTGGCGAAACCGTCGACATGGTCGGCCTCCTTCTCGAAGAAGGACAAGGGGATGAACAGCGGGAAGTAGCAATTCTCCACGCCCGCCGCCTTGATGCGCGCATCCATCAGCTTCTGGATGCGCTCCCAGATGCCATAGCCCCATGGCCGGATGACCATGCAGCCGCGCACGCCGCTCTCCTCGGCAAGATCGGCTTCGCTGATGACGGCCTGAAACCAGGCGGCGAAATCGTGCGCGCGGGTGACGGGAAGGGCATGCTTGATCGTGGGGGTGCTCATGGGTTCCGGGCTTCGATAAGGGGAAGGAGGATCGTGCGGTTTACAGATGGTGTGGTTTACAGGCAGCGACGGCAAGCGGGAAGCCGCCCCGGGAGAAAGCCGGGCCAGACAGCGCCGCCAAGGCGATCAGGCTGGATCGTCAGCCGCCCAGCTTGTCAATCTTGGCATTGAGCGCGGCGAGCTGTGCCTTGAGTTCGGCCACCTCGTCCGTCGCGCTCTCGGCCCTGGCGGCGGGGACCGGCGGCTTGAAAGCGCTGGCCGCCGCATTCAGCATCGCCATATTGCGCTTGGCGATCTCGGCCCTGGCGGCGGGGACCGGCGGCTTGAAAGCGCTGGCCGCCGCATTCAGCATCGCCATGTTGCGCTTGGCGATCTCGGCAAAGGGACCGCCGGAAAACGCGCCCTGCATCGCTTCCTGAAACTGCTGCTGGTTCTTGCGGAAGGCATCCATGCTCGCCTCAAGATATTGCGGGACCATGGACTGCATGGAATCCCCGTAAAGCGAGATGAGCTGGCGCAGGAAGTTGACCGGCAGCATGTTCCCGCCGCGCTGCTCTTCTTCCATGATGATCTGGGTGAGCACGCTATGGGTGATATCCTCGCCCGATTTGGCATCGACAACGACGAAGTCGCGCCCCTCGCGGGTCATCTGCGAAAGCAGCTCCAGCGTGATGTAGCTGGAGGTTTCCGTGTCATAAAGTCGCCGGTTGGCGTATTTCTTGATGACGATGGTATCTGATTCGCCACCTGACTTCGACCGCGCCATGGTTCTCGCTTCGCCCCCGTCTTCTGTTCCACCCTTGGGCCGCAGCATAGCATCGAGTCTTTCCGCGCCGCAACATGGGCCACGCCCCCTGCCGCTGTTTCTTTCCATTTTATGGACCGAAACGGCACAAGACAGCGATTTGCGACAGCGCGCCTTTGCCGGCTTGCGCCGTTATCAGCAGGCGCCCCGCCCACCAGACATAGCCCCGCCACGAGTCGCGGCCCGTGCCGGCCGGGCCGCTTTGCTCACGCGAGACGGCGGCGAACCGGCGTCCCGAGCGCGCGCGCCGGTCGTGCTGATCCCCTCGCTGATCAATCCGCCCTGCATCCTGGACCTGACCGAGCAGCGATCTTTGCTGCGCTTTTTGCTGCGCAATAATCATGACGCCTATGTGATGGACTGGGGGAGGCCAGAACCGGGCGAGCAGGAGAGCGATCTGGCCGATCATGTCGCGCGACTGCTGCTGCCGCTGCTGGCCGGTTTCGAACAGCCGCCGATCCTTGTCGGCTATTGCCTGGGCGGCACGCTGGCGATTGGCGCGGCCGCGCGGATGGCGACGCTGGGGCAGCCGGCCCAAGGCCTCGCGACCATTGCCGCACCGTGGGATTTTGCGCAATATGACGCAGCATTTCGCGCCCAGATCGCGCAGATATGGCAACGGGCCGAGCCGGGCTGCACGGCGCTGGGGCTGGTGCCGATGGAAGTTTTCCAGACCGGCTTCTGGTCGCTCGATCCGGCCCGCACCATCGCCAAATATGCGCGCTTTGCTGCGATGGAGGCCGATACCCCGGCCTATCGCGGCTTCATCGCGGTGGAAGACTGGGCGAATGACGGCGCCCCGCTCACGCTGGCATGCGGACGCGACCTTGCGCAGCGCTGCTATGAGGGCAATATGACCGCCAGCGGCCAATGGTCGATTCTGGGAACGCGCGTGGATCCGGCGGCGCTTGCCTGCCCCACGCTCGCCATCGCCTCGACAAGCGACAGGATCGTCCCGGCCGCCGCCGCCCCGCCCGCGGGGGAACGGCTGGACCTGGCGCTGGGGCATGTCGGCATGATGATCGGCAGCCAGGCGCAGGAGAGGCTCTGGAGAGGGCTGAGCGACTGGCTTACACGCACCGGCGGCTGATGCCCGCCGGGCGGCCGGACCATCATGGCGCATCGACCGCTCGACGGCCGCCGCCGCAACCAAGGGATTCGCGATCTTATGACCGATATCGTCATCACCGCCGCCAAGCGCACCCCCGTCGGCAGTTTTCTGGGCGCTTTTGCCACGACGCCCGCGCATGAACTGGGCCGCGTCGCCATCCTCGCCGCACTGGAGCAGGCCGGCGTCGCGCCCGATGAGGTTTCCGAAGTGATCTTCGGGCAGGTGCTCACCGCCGCGCAGGGACAGAACCCGGTGCGGCAGGCCGCCGTCAACGCCGGTATTCCGGTGGAGCGCACCGCCATCGCCATCAATCAGGTGTGTGGTTCGGGCCTGCGCTCGGTCGCGCTGGCGGCCCAGGCGATCCGCGCCGGCGACGCCGCCATCATGATCGCCGGCGGGCAGGAGAGCATGTCCCTTTCCCCCCATGCGCAGTTTCTGCGCGCCGGCACCAAGATGGGCAATGTCAGCCTAGTGGACACCATGGTGAATGATGGGCTGATGGACGCATTCAACGGCTATCATATGGGCATCACGGCGGAGAATCTCGCCGAACGCTACCAGATCAGCCGCGAGGAACAGGACGCCTTCGCCACCGCCAGCCAGAACAAGGCGGAAGCCGCGCGCGCCGCCGGCCGGTTCGTGAAGGAAATCGCGCCGGTGACGATCAAGGGCCGCAAGGGCGATACGGTGGTGGACACCGACGAATATATCCGCGCCGGCGCCACGGTGGAGGCCATGGCGGGCCTGCGCCCGGCGTTCAAGAAGGACGGCACGGTCACGGCGGGCAATGCCAGCGGCATCAATGACGGCGCGGCGGCGCTGGTGCTGATGACCGCGCAGGAAGCAGACCAGCGCGGCGCGCCCGTGCTGGCGCGCATCGCCAGTTGGGCAAGCTGCGGCGTCGACCCGTCGATCATGGGCATCGGCCCGGTGCCGGCCAGCCGCCGCGCGCTGGAAAAAGCCGGCTGGAGCGTGAACGATCTGGACCTGATCGAGGCGAACGAGGCCTTCGCCGCGCAAGCGCTCGCGGTCGGCAAGGATATGGGCTGGAACCCCGACATCGTGAACGTCAACGGCGGCGCCATCGCCCTGGGCCACCCGATCGGCGCCTCGGGCGCGCGCATCCTCACGACCTTGCTCCACGAAATGGACCGGCGCGACGCCAAGAAGGGCCTCGCCACGCTGTGCATCGGCGGCGGCATGGGCATTGCGCTGTGCGTCGAACGCTAGGCGCCTGAAGGCCGCGCGGGAAATCCCGCGTGGAACGTCATCACAGGGCTGGCGGGACGATCCGCCGGCCCTCACACGCCATGATCGGCGCGGACGAAAAACCGATATTCGCTGGCCCCTGACATGCGGTAAGTGGGTCTCATGACCGAGATGCGCGCAGGCCTTCCCATCATTTCCTTTCCCGATCAGGCCGCGCTGGAGCGATGGCTGACGCAGCAACCCGGCGATGCTCGGGGCGCCTGGATCAGATTCGCCAAAAAGGGCTCGGGCCTGACCAGCGTCACCAGATCCGAGGCGATCGACAGCGCCCTGTGCCATGGCTGGATCGATGGGCAGCTCGATAAATATGACGCCACCAGCTGGTTGATCCGCTTCACCCCGCGTCAGCCGCGCAGCACATGGTCCCGGATCAACCGGACGCGCGCGCTGGCGTTGATGGCGGCCGGACGCATGCATCCGACGGGACAGGCGGAAATCGACCGGGCACAAGCCGACGGCCGCTGGGCGGCGGCCTATGCCCCGGCAAGCACGGCCGAGGTGCCGTCAGACTTACAGATTGCGCTCGATGCGAGCCCCAGCGCGGCGGCCTTCTTCAACACACTGACCGGCGCGAACCGCTATGCCGTGCTCTATCGCATTGGTGCGACAAAGAAGGCCGAGACGCGAGCCCGCAAGATTGCGGACTTCATCGCCATGCTGGAGCGGAACGAAACCCTGCACCCATAGGCCGCCCACTCAGCGCCAGATGCGGGCGTAACGGCGGCCGAGCGTGGTGAGCAGCTCATATTGCGTGAGGCCGGCCTGCGCGGCGGCGGTGGGCAGATCAAACTCCAGATCGAGCCAGTCCCCCTCGCGGACCTGCGGCGCGGTGCTAACGTCGATCGCGAGCAGGTCCATCGAGACGCGGCCGAGCACGGGCAAGCGCGCATCGCCCAGCCGCGCCGCGCCGGTGCCGGAAAAACCGCGCAGATAGCCATCGGCATAACCGATATTGAGGATCGCGACCTCTCGCCGGCGCTCGGCAACGAAGGTCGCGCCATAGCCAACCGATTTGCCCGGCCGGATGAAGCGGCGTTGCAGCACCTGCGCGCCGGGATAGACGACCTGCCTTATATGCCCGGCCGCTTCCCGCCGGGGCAGACCGCCATAGAGCGCCAGACCCGGCCGGGTGAGATCGAAGGCAAAGGCATCACCGAGCAGGATGCCCGCGCTATTGGCGAGGCTGAGACGCCGGGCGCCAACCCCGGCGGCGACCTGTCGAAACCGGGTCCATTGCTCGCGATTGAGCGGATGCTCCTCCTCGGCGCAGGCGAGATGGCTCATCAGCGTCTCGATGTGCAGGCCATCGAGCAGGCCTGCCCGCACATCCCGCGCGGCGAGACCGAGCCGACTCATGCCGGTATCAACCATCACATCGCAGGGCCCGCCGCCAGCGGCCTTCCAGCGCGCGACCTGCTCGGGCGAATTGAGCACCGGCCGCGCACCGCTGGCCTGGGCGAAGGCCATATCCTCCGCCCGCACGCCATGCAGCACGGAGAGCGACGCATCGCCGATATACGGCAGCAACTCGGCGGCTTCCATCCATGTTGCGACGAAGAAATCGCGACAGCCGGCCGACCGGAGATGCTTGACCACCTCCACCGCGCCCAGCCCATAGCCATTGGCCTTGACGGCGGCGCCGCAGCGCGCGGAGCCGCTTTTGCCCGCCAGCCACTGCCAGTTGGCCTTGAGCGCAGCGCTGTCGAGATGCAGCGCCAGCGGCGCCGAAGGAAGCTTCACCATGATGCCGCGGCGTTAGAGCATTTTTCTGCCCGGCGAAACTGGCTGACGGCACGGAAAATGCGGAAAAGCAGAAGATATCCGGCGAACGGTGCCGATATGGGCCTTGCCGTCAGATGGCAGGCGACCGCTCCCTGTCGGATGGGCCGGCGTCCGGATCAGTCCAGTTCCAGAATCACCTCATCAAGCGCGAGCGTCGCGCCGGCATTGGCGGCGACGTGGCGCACCACGCCCGCCCGGCCCGCGCGCAGGATATTTTCCATCTTCATCGCCTCGACCACCGCGAGCGGCTGGCCCCGCTCCACCTTCTCCCCCGCGCCCACATGCAGCGCGACCAGCTTGCCGGGCATCGGACTGATGAGAAAGCGCGACAAATCGGGCGCCGGACGCTCGATGAGATGCCCGGCATGGCGCGCGACATAAGCCGGCAGCACGCGCACGGCATGCACCGCGCCGCGGGTGGTGAGCCGCCAGCCCGCGCGGGTCGGCGCGATGCGCACGGCCAGAGCCTCGCTTTCATCCTCAAACGCCGCCTCGATCAGCCGGTCGCCGGGGGTGTAATCAAGCACCATGGCGAGCGGGGCGCCATCGATGGTCACATCATCACCCCAAATGGTGACGTCATGGTCCACCCCACCGATGCGCACGGTCCAGTCAGTCGGCGGCGGCAAACGGCGGCCCAGCTGGCCATCGATCCGCCGGGCCCGGTCCGCCTGCGCCATGGACGCAAAAGCGGCGATGGCAGCCAGCTGGCGGCGCAGTCCCGCCGAAGCGGGCGCGCCTGCGAAGCCGTCCGGATATTCCTCCGCAATGAAGCCCGTCGTGAGGGTGCCGGCGCGGAACCGCTCATGCTGCATCAGGGCCGACAGGAAATCGATATTATGGCCCGGCCCTTCAATCTCATAGCAATCCAGCGCGGCGATCTGCAGGTCGATCGCACCGGTTCGCGTCGGGGCATGCGTGATCAGCTTGGCGATCATCGGGTCGTAGAACATCGAGACGTCGCTGCCTTCCGTCACGCCATCATCGAGGCGGACGGTCCCCGCCATATCGACCGCCGGTGGCGTGTAGCGGACCAGCCGCCCGCTGCTGGGCAGGAAGTCGCGATAAGGGTCCTCGGCATAGACCCGCGTTTCGATCGCCCAGCCATCCAGCCGCACATCACCCTGCCCGAAGGCCAGCTTCTCACCATTGGCGATGCGGATCATCTGCTCGACCAGATCGAGGCCGGTCACCATTTCCGTCACCGGATGCTCGACTTGCAGCCGGGTGTTCATCTCCAGAAAGTAGAAGCCCTGCCCGCTCGGATCATCGCCCGCGACGATGAACTCGACCGTGCCGGCGCTATAATAGCCCACCTCCTGCGCCAGCGCGACAGCCTGCTCACCCATCGCCCGGCGCATATCCGGGGTAACGAAGGGCGATGGCGCTTCCTCCACCACCTTCTGGTGGCGACGCTGGATCGAGCATTCCCGCTCGCCCAGATAGAGCATCGTGCCATGCTGGTCGCCAAGCAGCTGGATCTCGATATGACGCGGCGCGGCGATGAACTTCTCAATGAACACCCGGTCATCACCGAAGCTCGCCAGCCCCTCGCGCTGGACGGCGGGGAAGCCCTCGCGCAATTCGCTTTCCGAATGCGCCAGCCGCATGCCCTTGCCGCCACCCCCGGCCGATGCCTTCATCATCACCGGATAGCCAATATCGGCGGCAATCCGCGCCGCATGATCGGTGTCCTCAATCTCGCCGACATGGCCGGGGACGACATGGACGCCGGCCGCCAGAGCCAGCCGCTTGGATGCGATCTTGTCGCCCATCGCCGCGATCGCCGCGGGCGGCGGGCCGACGAAGATGATGTCGTTTTCCGCGCAGGCCCGCGCAAAACTCTCCCGCTCGGAGAGGAAGCCATAGCCGGGGTGGACGGCGTCCGCGCCGGTCGCCTTGCACGCGGCGATGATCGCATCGGCCAGCAGATAGGATTGCGCAGCGGGCGGCGGGCCGAGCAGCACCGCCTCATCCGCCATGAGGACGTGCGGCGCCCCGGCATCCGCCTCCGAATAAACCGCGACCGTGGCGATCCCCATGCGCTTGGCGGTGCGGATGATCCGGCAGGCAATCTCGCCCCGATTGGCGATGAGCAGCTTGGAAATGGTCAAGATTGGCGACCTCTCTTCCGGGCAAGGCTCATCCGGGACACCGCAATCCAGCGCCCGCCCGTCATAGTCCCTCATTCGCCATCAGCGCCTTGAGCTGCGCGGTGCGCGCCCGCGTCAATCCGGCGAGGCAGGCGCCAGCCAGCATCGATTCGCCGCTGCCGCCGCGCATCGCATAGCCCTCGATCTGGCACTGCGCGTCGCGAAAGCCGAGCCAGGCCCGCTGCGCCTTGAGCAGAGTCTCATAATAGCCCGGCCGGCCGTCCTTGTTCAGGCCATCCTTGTCCATCGCCTTCATCTCGGCGCTGGTCAGCGCCCATTGGCGATTGAGCTGCGCATCGGCCGCCTTATAATCCTCGGCGAAGCAGATGTTGATGTCGGTCTGGGTCTGCCGGTCATAGCAATTCGACCCCGCGCCGGCAGCCGCTGCCGCCAGAAATATCAGAGCCATCATCACAGCACCTCCCCTGCCGGCCGCCAGCCGCAGTTTCTGGGCCGGCCCGGCCCGTGAATGCTAACCCACTTCGCCATGGCCGGCGATGGTTAATTCACTCCGCCGCTTCCTCCAGATGGCCGTGCGGGGCGGCCTGCATGGCGGCAATGCCCAGCTTGGCGAGCAGCGCGCCATCCCGGTCATCCCCCGCATTGGGCGTGGTGAGCAGCTTGTCGCCGGTGAAGATGCTGTTCGCGCCGGCCATGAAGCAGAGCGCCTGCGCCGCATCGCTCATGCTCTCGCGCCCGGCCGACAGGCGCACCATGGCGGCCGGCATGGCGATCCGCGCCACCGCCACGGTGCGGACGAACTCGATCTCGTCAATCTGCGCGAGCGGCGTATCGGCGAGCATGTCGCCCAGCACCGTGCCCTTGACCGGCACCAGCGCGTTGATCGGCACGCTCTCCGGGTGGACCGGCAGCGTGGCCAGCGCATGGACGAAGCCGACCCGGTCGCTGCGTGTCTCGCCCATGCCGACAATGCCGCCGCAGCACACATTGATGCCGGCCCCGCGCACGGCCTCCAGCGTCTCGATCCGGTCCTCGAACGTGCGCGTCGAGATGACCTCGGCATATTTCTCCGGCGCGGTGTCGATATTATGGTTGTAATAATCGAGCCCCGCCTCGGCCAGCAGCGCGGCCTGCTTGGGGCTGAGCATGCCCAGCGTCATGCAGGTCTCCAGCCCCATGGCGCGCACGCCCTTCACCATCTCGATGAGGGCGGGCATGTCGCGATCGCGCGGGTTGCGCCAGGCAGCGCCCATGCAGAAGCGGCCCGAGCCATGGTCCTTGGCCTGCGCGGCGGACTGGAGCACGGCCTGCACGTCCATCAGCTTGGTCGCCTTGAGGCCGGTTTCGGCATGCACCGACTGGTTGCAATAGCCGCAATCCTCCGGGCAGCCGCCGGTCTTGATGGAGAGCAGGGTGGAAAGCTGCACCTCATTGCGCGGATGCTGCGCGCGATGGACGGTCTGCGCGGCGTGGACAAGGTCCATGAACGGCAGATCAAACAGCGCCGCGATCTCCTCACGGGTCCAGTCGGTGCGCGTTTCAGTCATCAAGCTCTTCCTCATATTCTCGCCGCGCCAGCCAGACGGCGCGCCCGCCACATGTGCGGTCCTGTGCAACATGGCGGACGACATGGAAACCCTGCGCCGTCAAAAGCGCGCGATATTCCTCTGGTGAGAGGCTCGCATGATAGAGCGGCTCGCCGAACATGGGGTTGGCCGACTCGCCATGCGCACCCCCACTGTTGAACAAGAGCGCCGCGCCCGGCGCCGCATGCGCACGGAAGGTCGCCAACGCAATGCGCTGCGCCTGCGCGGACAGATGGAACAGGCTGTCCCAGGCGAGAATGGCGTCAAACCGCTCGCCCAGATCCAGGCTGCGCAAATCCGCCTTGATCCAGCGCGCCTGCGGATAGCGTTGACGGGCCAGCTCCAGCAGCGGCGGCGCGGCGTCCACGCCGGTCACCGTGAAACCGCGCGCCAGTAGATAGGCCGCCATCGGCTCGCCGCTCCCGCACCCGGCATCCAATATGGCGCCGCCAGCCGGGACATCGGCCAGCAAAGCCTCCAGCCAGCTCCGCTCGCAGAGCGTGCGCGACCGCACGGCGTCGAACTGCGCGGCATGGTCGATATAGAAATCGACTGGGTCGCGGCAGTCCGGCGCCGGGCGGGGCATGGTTCAGATCTGGTCCAGCGCCTGCGCCAGATCGGCGATGATGTCGTCGATATGCTCGATGCCCACCGAGACGCGGACGACATCCGGCCCGGCGCCCGCCTCGATCTGCGCGGCTTCGTCCAGCTGGCGGTGCGTAGTCGAGGAAGGGTGGATGATGAGCGAGCGCGTATCGCCCAGATTGGCCAGATGGCTGAACATCTTCACGCCCGAGACCAGCTTGATGCCCGCCTGATAGCCACCCTTGAGGCCGAAGGTGAACACCGACCCGCCCTTACCGCCAAGATAGCGCTGGGCCAGCGCATGATATTTGTCGTCCGGCAGGCCGGCATAGGAAACCCATTCGACCTTGGGGTGCTTGCGGAGCCATTGCGCCAGCGCCAGCGCGTTGCTGCAATGCCGCTCCATGCGCAGCGCCAGCGTCTCCATGCCGGTGAGCGTCAGGAAGGCGTTCATCGGCGCCAGCGCGGGGCCGAGATCGCGAAGACCGAGCGCGCGCGCGGCAAGGATGAAGGCCAGATTGCCGAACGCCTCGGTGAATATCTTGCCATGATAGGAGGCGTTGGGCTCGCTGAGATAGGGATATTTGCCCGACTTGGCCCAATCGAAATTGCCCGCGTCCACAATCACGCCGCCAAGGGAATTGCCATGGCCGTTCAGGAACTTGGTGAGCGAATGGACGACGATGTCCGCGCCATATTCGATCGGGCGGCACAGCATCGGCGTCGCCATGGTGTTGTCCACGATGAGTGGCACGCCGGCATCATGCGCGACCTTGGCGATCGCCTCGATATCCTGCACCACGCCACCCGGATTGGAGAGGCTCTCGATGAACACAGCCCGCGTCTTGTCCGTGATCGCCGCGGCGACGCGGGCCGGGTTCTCGGCATCCACAAAGGTCGCGTCCCAGCTCATCTTCTTGAAGCTGTGGCCGATCTGGTTGAGCGAGCCGCCATAGAGCTTGTTGGCCGCGACGATGTGGCAATTGGCCTCCATCAGCGTGTGGAAGGCGATGAATTGCGCGCTGTGGCCCGACGCGACGGCGAGCGCGGCAGCGCCGCCTTCCAGCGCGGCGACCTTGCCTTCCAGCGCCCCGTTCGTCGGGTTCATGAGGCGGGTATAGATGTTGCCGGGGATTTCCAGATTGAACAGGCCCGCTGCATGATCGACATCGTCGAACACATAGGAACTGGTCTGGTAGATCGGCGTGATCCGGGCATTGGTGGTCGGGTCCGGCGCGGTCCCGGCATGAACGGTCAGCGTGTCGATCTTCTGCGTCACAAATCGTCTCCTGTCGTCTGGCGCGCCTCGGGCGCGTCGGCAAGGGGTTGGTTATGGCCAAACAGGCGCAATATATCTTCCGCCGCGGAAACGATATTGGTGCCGGGCCCGAAAATAGCCTGCACGCCCGCCTCCCGCAGCGCCTCATAATCCTGCGGCGGAATGACTCCGCCCGCAACGACCTTGATGTCCGCCCGGCCCGCTTCGCGCAAGAGCGCGATCAGTTCCGGGATCAATGTCTTGTGGCCGCCAGCCAGACTGGAGACGCCGACCATGTCGACCTGCCGGCCGATGGCAAGATCGGCCGCCTCGGGCGGGGTCTGGAACAAGGGGCCGCTGACGACATCGAACCCCATGTCGCCAAAGGCCGAGGCGATGACATTCGCCCCGCGATCATGCCCGTCCTGCCCCAGCTTGGCGACGAGGATGCGCGGCGGGCGGCCAAGACGATGGCCGACAGCGGCAATGCCCTCCACCGCACGGTGCCAGCGCGCGTCATCGCCATAGGCCGCGCCATAGACGCCGTGCACCGGGTGCGGCACGGCATCGTGACGGCCGAACACATCCTCCATCGCGGCGCTGATCTCGCCCAGCGTGGCGCGGGCGCGAGCGGCATCGACAGCGCGGGCGAGCAGGTTGTCGGTCAGTGCCGGGTCGTGTCCGGCAGCATCGCCTGCCCGCGCGGCATGGCGCAGCGCATCCAGCGCGGCGCGGCACGCCGCCTCATCCCGCCCGGCGCGCACCTGCGCGATCCGCGCGACCTGCGCCGCCCGCACGGCGCTGTTGTCCACTTCGAGAAGATCGTGCGCCGCCTCGTCCTGAAGGCGGAAATGATTGACGCCGACGATGACATCCTCGCCGCGATCCACCCGCGCCTGCCGCGCTGCCGCGCTCTGCTCGATCATCGCCTTGGGCCAGCCGGCCGCTACCGCGACGCGCATGCCGCCCTCCGCCTCCGCCCGATCAATCAGCGCCTGCGCATGGTCGGCCAGTTCGGCCGTCAGCGCCTCGACATAATAGCTGCCCCCCAGCGGATCGACCACGCGGGTGACGCCGCTTTCCTCGGCCAGAATGATCTGCGTGTTGCGGGCGATGCGGGCGGAAAAATCCGTCGGCAGTGCCAGCGCCTCATCCAGCGCATTGGTGTGCAGCGACTGGGTGCCGCCCAGCACCGCCGCCATCGCCTCGACCGTGGTGCGGATGACATTATTATAAGGGTCCTGCTCGGTCAGCGAGACGCCGCTGGTCTGGCAATGGGTGCGCAGCATCTTGGAGCGCTCATCCTGCGCCCCCATTTTCGTCATCGCCCGGTGCCAGAGCAAGCGCGCCGCGCGCAGCTTGGCGACCTCCATGAACAGGTTCATGCCGATGCCGAAGAAGAAGCTCAGCCGCCCGGCAAAAGCGTCGATATCCAGCCCCGTCGCCACACCCTGCCGGACATAGTCGATCCCGTCCGCAATGGTGAAGGCCAGTTCCTGCACCGCTGTCGCCCCGGCCTCGTGCATATGATAGCCGGAGATGGAGATGCTATTGAATTTCGGCATTTTCTCCGAGCAATAGGCGAAGATATCCGAGACGATCCGCATGCTCGGCCCCGGCGGATAAATATAGGTATTGCGGACCATGAACTCCTTCAGAATATCATTCTGAATGGTCCCGGTGAGCGCCTCCTGCGCCACGCCCTGCTCCTGCGCCGCGACGATATAGAAGGCCATGATCGGGATCACCGCGCCGTTCATCGTCATGCTGACCGACATCTGATCGAGCGGGATGCCGTCGAACAGCAGTTTCATATCCTCGACCGTGTCGATCGCCACGCCGGCCTTGCCGACATCGCCATGCACGCGCGGATGATCGCTGTCATAGCCGCGATGGGTGGCCAGATCGAAGGCGACGGAGAGCCCCTTCTGCCCGGCGGCCAGATTGCGGCGATAGAAGGCATTGCTCTCCTGCGCCGTGGAAAAACCCGCATATTGGCGGATCGTCCACGGTCGGCCGGCATACATGGAGCCCCGCACGCCGCGCGTGAACGGCGCGAAACCGGGGAGGCCGGGATCGATATCCGCCACGTCCTGCGCCGTATAGAGCGGCTGGACGGCGATCCCCTCCGGCGTGTGCCAGCGAAGGTCGCGGCCCTTCACCTCCTTTGCGGCAAGCGTGCGCCACCGATCAATATCAGGCTTGTCAGTCACTGGCCGCGAAACTCCGGCGTGCGTTTGTGGATGAAGGCGGCCACGCCCTCGCGGAAATCGGCCGTGCGGCCCGCCGCGGTCTGGTGGCGCGCCTCGATCGCCATGGTGTCGGCCAGGGGCGCATCGAGCGCAGCGGCGATCTGCTTGCGAATGAAGCCGATGGCGACGGTCGGTCCGTTCGCCAGCCGCCGCGCGATTCCCAGCGCCTCATCGCCCAGCACTTCATCCGCCACCACCCGCGCCACCAGCCCGGCGGCGTGCGCGTCGGCCGCGCTCATCGCCTCACCCAGCAGCGCCATCTCCAGCGTGCGGGCACGGCCGACGCTGCGCGCCAGCAGCCATGTCGCCCCGGCATCAGGCACCAGACCGATATTGACGAAGCCGAGCTGGAGATAGGCCGAGCGCGCCATCAGCACGATATCGCCCGCCAGCGCCAGCGCCACGCCCGCGCCGACCGCCGGGCCATTGACCGCGCACACCACGGGCAGGCCCAGCGCCGCCAGCCGCTCGAACAGCGGATGATAATAGGCCTCCAGCGTTTCGCCGAGATCAGGGCTCACCCCGCCCTCGCCCGCCAGATCCGCCCCCGAGCAGAAGGCCCGCCCCGCGCCGGTGAGCAGCACCGCGCGCGCGCCATCCGCCACGCCGGCATCCAGCGCCTGCGTCAGCGCCGCGAGCAGGCCGGTCGACAGGGCGTTCAGCCGCTCGGGCCGGTTGAGCATGAGCGTCAGCACACCGTCCTCGAGGCTGGAGAGCAGGATCGACGCGTCGCTCAACGGGACATCCTTCCATGGCGATGGGGCTCAGCATGGCGACAGCTCATAGAGGCGCCCTCAATGCCCATGCGGCACCTCCATGATCTCGGTGAGCACCCCGCCCATATCCGCCGGATGCACGAAAAAGACCAGCGTGCCATGCGCGCCGATGCGCGGTTCGCCGAGGATGCGCTTGCCCTGCGTCTCGAACCAATTCTTGGCAGCATGAATATCCGGCACCTCGAACGCGAGATGATGCTGCCCTCCGCGCGGATTCCTCGCAAGAAATCCCGCGATGGGAGAGGCCGGCCCAAGCGGCTCCAGCAACTCAATTTGCGTACCGCCCCCCGGCGTCTCGACAAAACAGACCCGCACACCCTGGGCGGCCATATCGAACGGTTCACCGATGACGCACGCCCCCATGACGTCGCGATAAAAGGCCACCGCCTCCGCAATGGATGGCGTGGCGATGCCGACATGGTTGAGGCGGCCAAGCTTCATGACCCGTCCCCCCGTCTCATCATGTTGCTTTCGCCTGGCCCTTCGCTCCACCCCAAACCCTCCATCGGCGCACGTGCGCAGGCATAGACAAGAGCGGTGTCAGTCATCATGGCATGATCGTCCATCAGGTGACCTTCTACACCTCACCTAAAAGCGGAGCGACCCCGCCAAAGATGAAGAGCAGCACGCCCAACGGCGAAGCCAGTCCCGTCATCCCAACGGCAATCCAGTAACGAACCGGCTTCCACGCACGCGCATAGACACCAAACACACCCTCCATGCGGCCAGACCGAAGGCCACGCCGCGCGATGGCCGCACAATGGACTGTCATCCAGGCACCAAAGGTCAGACAGAAAATGGCTGAAATGGCGTAGCTAATCATAGCGGGATATTATCATGCTTCTTCCAGGGGTTCTCCAACTGCTTCCCGCGCAGTTTCCGCAAACCCAGCGCCACCCGTTTCCGCGTGGCATGCGGCTGGATCACCTCGTCGATGAAGCCCATCGAGGCCGCGACGAAGGGATTGGCGAAGCGGTCCTCATATTCCTTCGTGCGCGCGGCGATCTTCTCGGGGTCGCCGATATCCTTGCGGAAGATGATCTCCACCGCCCCCCGCGCGCCCATCACGGCGATTTCGGCGGTCGGCCAGGCATAGTTCAGATCCCCGCGCAGATGCTTGCTCGCCATCACGTCATAGGCGCCGCCATAGGCCTTGCGGGTGATGATGGTGATCTTGGGCACCGTCGCCTCGGCATAGGCGAAGAGCAGTTTCGCGCCATGCTTGATGATGCCGCCATGCTCCTGCGCGGTGCCGGGCAGAAAGCCGGGTACATCGACGAAGGTCAGGATCGGTATCTCGAACGCATCGCAAAAGCGCACGAAGCGCCCGGCCTTTTTGGAGGCGTTGATATCGAGGCACCCCGCCAGCACCATCGGCTGATTGGCGACGACGCCCACCGTGCGCCCCTCGATCCGCCCGAAGCCGCAGATGATGTTCGCCGCATGGGCCGGCTGCACCTCGAAGAAATCGCCCTCGTCCAGCGTCTTGCGGATGATCTCGTGCATGTCATAGGGCTGGCTGGCGCTGGCCGGGATGAGCGTGTCCAAACTCGGCTCGATGCGGTCCCACGCGTCCGCCGTCGGCCGCTCAGGCCCCGGCGCACGATTGCTGGCGGGCAGAAAATCCACGAAGTCGCGCGCGGCGAGCAGCGCCTCGATGTCATTATCATAAGCCACATCCGCCACGCCCGAGCGGGTGGTGTGGGTGATCGCCCCGCCCAATTGCTCCTGCGTGACGATCTCGTTGGTCACCGTCTTCACCACATCGGGGCCGGTGACGAACATATAGCTGCTATCCTTCACCATGAAGATGAAGTCTGTCATCGCCGGGGAATAGACCGCCCCGCCCGCGCACGGCCCCATGACGAGGCTCAGTTGCGGCACCACGCCGGAGGCCAGCACATTGCGCTGGAATACCTCGGCATAGCCGCCAAGAGACGCAACGCCCTCCTGAATGCGCGCGCCGCCACTGTCATTCAGGCCGATGACCGGCGCGCCGACCTTCATCGCCATATCCATGATCTTGCAGATTTTCTGCGCGTGCCGCTCGCTCAAGGAGCCGCCGAACACGGTGAAATCCTGGCTGAAGACGAAGACCAGCCGGCCGTTGATGGTGCCCGATCCGGTGACGACGCCATCGCCGGGAATATGCTGCGCCTCCATGCCGAAATCGGTGCAGCCATGCTCGACATACATGTCGAGTTCCTCGAACGAATCCTCGTCCAGCAGCACGTCCAGCCGCTCGCGCGCGGTGAGCTTGCCCTTGGCGTGCTGCGCGTCGATCCGCGCCTGCCCGCCGCCCAGGCGCGCCGCCGCGCGCTTCGCTTCCAGCTGCGTCAGGATCGGCAGATCGGACATCGGGCTCCCCTTGCGAACTCTCGATTGTCAGGGATATGGCCGCATTTCCGCTTTGTCACGCGCAGGCTTTGCAAAGTTGCAGAGTTGCACGCCGCCATTTTGCGGATTAGCTGTACGCACCATGGCGCGCGGCACCCGACTCTTCGCCGGACAGAAGGTCCGCCAGCTCCGGCTCGATGCGCGGATGGATCAGGCCGCGATGGCGCGGCTGCTCGGCATTTCCGTCTCCTATCTCTCGCAGCTGGAGAATGATGACCGGCCGCTGACCGCCCGCGTGAAAGCGGCGCTCGCCAGCGCCTTTCCGCTCGACTGGTCCGCCTTTGACGAGCGGCAGGAGGAGCAATTGCTCGGCGCGTTCAATTGGGCGCTGGCCGATCCGGGGCTTGGCTCGCCGCCGCCTGATCCGGAGCGGACCGAGCGGCTGCATCTCCATTATCCCGATTTCGCCGCGCGCCATGTCGAGCTGCACCATGCGCTGCGCCAGACGCAGGACCGGCTCGCCATGCTGGAGGAAGCCATTGCCGGCGAGGCCGCGCCGGCCGTGCGCGCGCCGTGGGAAAGCGTGCGCGACTGGTTTCACGAAGCGGGCAACTATATCCATGAACTGGACGTGGCGGCGGAGGACCTGCACCGCGACATCGCCCTGACTGGCGCCGACAATGAAGCCCGCCTCGTCCATGCGCTGGCCGCGCGCCATGGCTGCAAGACCCGGCTCGACGAAGGTGACGCCACGACCATGCGCGCCTTTGAGGCCGGGCAGCTCACCATCAATGCCGCGCTGCCACCGCCCGGCCGCAGCTTCCAGCTCGCCAATCAACTCATGCAGTTCGAGCTGGGCGCGACGATGGCGCGGATCGTGACGGATGCGCGGCTGGGCGATCCGATCGCGGACCAGCTGCTGCTGCTCGGCCTGGCCAACTATGCCGCCGGGGCACTGCTGATGCCCTACAGCGCGTTCCGCCAGCGCGCGCGCGAATTGCGTCATGATATCGATCCACTGGCCCGCACCTTCGGCGTCAGCTTCGAGCAGGCCTGCCACCGGCTCTCGACGCTGCAGCGACCGGGCCTGCGCGGCATTCCCTTCTTCTTCTGCCGGGTGGATATGGCCGGCAACATCACCAAGCGCCACAGCGCCACGCGCATGCAGTTTGCCCGCTTCGGCGGCGCCTGCCCGCTCTGGGGCGTGCATGAGGCAGTGGCGATCCCGGACCGGATCGTCGTGCAACTGGCCGAGATGCCGGACGGCGTGCGCTACGTCTCGATGGCGCGAGGACTGGTCAAGCCATCGGGCCGCTACGCCCGCGCGCCGCGTCGCTACGCGGTCGCGCTGGGCTGCGAGAGCGAGCATGCCGCCAACTTCGTCTATGCCGATGGCCTGCGCCTCGCCGATGAGGCGGCCGCCACGCCGATCGGCATGTCCTGCCGGCTGTGCCCGCGCGCGAGCTGCGACCAGCGCGCCTTCCCCCCGCTCGACCGGCCGATCCATATCGAGCGCGACCGGCGGGGCATCGTGCCCTATGGCATCGGATAGGCGCTGCCTGCCGCTATAGGCTCAGCGCATCAACACCAGTTCCTCGGCCATGCTCGGGTGGAGCGCCACGGTCGCGTCGAAATCCGCCTTGGTGAGGCCGGCCTTCACGGCGATGGCGGCGGCTTGCAGGATTTCCGGCGCGTCCGGGCTGATCATGTGAATGCCGACGACCTTGCCGCTGTCGCCATCGCAGACCAATTTATAGAGGCTGCGCTCGTTGCGGCCGGCCAGCACATTCTTCATCGGCCGGAAATCGGATGTGTAGATCTTCACCGTGCCGAGCGCGTTGCGCGCCTCCGCCTCGGTCATGCCGACAGCGCCGATCGGCGGATGGCTGAACACGGCGGCGGGGATGCTCCCATAATCCACCGTGCGCGGATTGCCGCCGAACACCGTATCCGCAAAGGCCTGCCCCTCGCGGATCGCCACCGGCGTGAGTTGCACGCGATTGGTGACATCGCCCACCGCATAGATGCTCTCGACATTGGTGCGGTTATAGTCATCCACCTTGACCGCGCCCTTCTCGACCACGACCCCGGCCGCCTCCAGCCCCAGCCCGTCAATCTTGGGATTGCGCCCGGTGGCGAACAGCACTGCGTCCGCCGCGATCGGCTCGCCACTGCCGACATGGACGAGCAGCGAGCCGTCCGCCTGCTTCTCGACTTTCTCCAGCGGCGCGTTGAAGCGGAAGTTGATGCCCTTACTGGTGGAGATTTGCAGCAGCCGGTCGCGGATCTGCTCGTCATAGCCGCGCAATATCTGGTCGCCGCGCAGCACCATCGTCACGTCGCAGGCGAACTCGTGGAAGATGCCGGCAAACTCGTTGGCGATATAGCCGCCGCCGAAGATGACCACGCGCCGGGGCATCTCCTCCAGATGGAACACCTCGTTGGAGGTGATGCCATGCTCCACGCCGGGCGCATCAGGCAGCGCCGGCCACGCGCCGGTGGCGACGAGGATATATTTCGCGGTGACGCGCTGGCCGCTGGCGAGTTGCACTTCATGCGGCCCGGTGATGGTGGCGCGCTCGTGGAAGATCGTCACCTTATTGTTGTCGAGCGTCTGGGTGTAGAGCCCTTCAAGGCGGCTCACCTCGGCAATGACATTGTCACGCAGGGTCGGCCAGTCGAAGCGGCAATCCGGCACATTCCAGCCGAAACGGCGGGCGTCCTTGAGGTCCTCGGCGAAATGCGCCCCGTAGACGAGCAGCTTCTTGGGCACGCACCCGCGGATCACGCAAGTGCCGCCGACCTTATACTCCTCCGCCACAGCCACGCGCGCGCCATGGCTGGCCGAAACGCGCGCCGCCCGCACGCCGCCAGAGCCCGCGCCGATCACGAACAGGTCGAAGTCATAGTCACTCATGGAAGGTCCTCACCGCCGGATGATGTGCCACGCATATGGGAGCCCGGCCGCGACGGGGCAAAGCAATTCTGCTTCCCGGATGGATAGCGAATGGCGCGCCGTGGCCAGTCCTGCCCTTCCCCGGACCGGGAACGGATGGGCGGACGCGCTCGTTCCCCCTGATGAGCGAGGACGATATGGCGAAATATTCGATTGGCGATCATGTCGGCTGGAATTCCGAGGCCGGCCGGGTGAGCGGCACGATCATCAAGGTGCATGAACGGGACTTCGACTATAAAGGCCATCGCCACCGCGCCTCGCCGGCGATGCCGCAATATGAGATTGCCAGCGACAAGACCGACCATATCGCCGCGCACCGGGAAGATGCGATCATGAAGCTCGACGGATGACCGCCGCTTTCACGACCATCGGCCATTCCAACCGCAGTCTGGCGGAATTGCTCGGCATGCTGCGCGGGGCGCAGATCGGCCTGCTGGTCGATGTGCGATCCTTCCCCCGGTCGCGGAACAATCCTGCCTTCAATATCGACCGGCTACCGGCCGACCTGGCGCAGGTCCAGATCGCGTATCGCCATTGCCCCGCTTTGGGCGGACGGCGCCCCCGGCAAACGGGGGTGCCTGAACAGCTCAATGCGATGTGGCGCCTGCAGAGTTTCCACAATTATGCCGATTATGCGCTGGGCGAGACATTTGGCGCCGCCTTCGCCATGCTGGTCCGGCTCGGCGACGAACAGCGGCTGGCCCTGATGTGCTCGGAAGCCGTCTGGTGGCGATGCCATCGCCGCATCATCACCGATTATCTGCTGTTGAATGGACACGCCGTTGATCATCTGATGGGACCGGGCCGGACGGAACCGGCCAAACCCTTCCCCGGCGCCCGACGAACCGCAACGGGCAAGATCGTCTATCCGCGCGACCGGCCGCCTCCTGCGAAGAGGCCGCCATCCGATCCAGCAGCGACCTCGACAGGTCCGCGCGCTTCATAAAAAACGGCATGGCCAGCGGGACACCCCAGCGCGCAAATCGCGCTGCCCGCCTCAGTCAATCGGATGAAAATATTGGGAAAAATAGAAATGGTCGGGGAGACAGGATTCGAACCTGCGACCCTCTGGTCCCAAACCAGATGCGCTACCAGCCTGCGCCACTCCCCGAGCCGTGAGGGGCCTTAGCTTCGCCGATGTTCATCTGGCAAGCGGAAAGCGCCTTATCGGGCCGTAAAGCATCCTGTGCGAACGGAAAGGCATGAAAACGCCGTTTCCGCTTCCGCATGCTATTCCAGCGCCCGCGCGAGCAGCGCCATCGTGGAAGGGTCGAAGCCCTGCGCCCCGTCGCTGGCGATATTGTGGGCGATCTCCTTGCCCAGCTCCACACCGAACTGGTCGAAGCTGTCGATCTGCATCAGCACGCCATTGGTGAAGGTGCGATGCTCGTAAAAGGCGATGAGCGCGCCCAGAATGTGCGGCGTCAGCGCATCGAGCAGGATCGTGGTGGTCGGCCGGTTACCGGGATAGGCGCGGGCCGGATCGGCGGCGTTCTCGCGGCCCTGCATCAGCGCGGCGCCCTGTGCGAAACAATTGACCAGCAGCGTCTGGTGATGAGCGGGTTCGAGCGCATCGCCCGGCTCGATGACGGCAAGAAACTCGACCGGCACCAGATGGGTGCCCTGATGGAGCAGCTGGAAGACGGCATGCTGCGCGTCCGTGCCCACGCCGCCCCAGGTGATTGGCGCGGTCGGCCCATCCACCGGGCTGCCATCCAGCTTCACCGACTTGCCGTTGCTCTCCATCTCGAGTTGCTGGAGATAGGGCGGGAGCAAAGCCAGCCGCTCGTCATAGGCGAAAATGGCGCGGGTTTCGCAACCGCGGACGCGCGCATAATATTGATCGACAAAGGCGGCGCGCACCGGCGCATTCTCCAGCAGCGCCGTATGACGGAAGTGGCGGTCCATGGTCGCCGCCCCTTCCAGCAGCGCCTCGAAATCCGCCCAGCCCAGCGCCAGCGCGGCCGGAAAGCCGATCGACGACCAGAGCGAATAGCGCCCGCCCACGCTTTCCGAGAAGCCCAGAATGCGGGTTTCATCAATGCCCCATTCCACCGCCTTCTCCGGCGAAGCGGTGAGCGCGACCGCCTGCCCGTAGGGATCATCGACCCCTGCCTGCGTCATCCAGGCGATGACGCTCGCCGCATTGAGCATGGTTTCCGTCGTCGTGAAGGTTTTCGAGGCGACCACGAGCAGCGTGTAATGCGGATCGAACCGGTCCATCACCGCTTCCAGCGCGCAGCCATCGACATTGGAGACGATCGCGACGTCATAGCGGTCCGCATGGCGCGCAAGCGCGTCGACGATCAGGTCCGGCCCCAGCGCCGATCCGCCGATGCCAACATGGAGGACATGGCGGATTTCGCCCAACGCGCCGGCCTCGATCGCGTCGATCAGCGTGCGCATGCGCAGCTTGTGCTCGCACGCTGCCGCAACGCTTTGCGGAGCGCCCTCCCCGCGCTCGGCGGTGTGCTCGACCGCGCGCCCCTCGGTCACGTTGATCGGCTCGCCAGCAAACATTGCGGCGCGCACGCCGGCCAGATCCGCCGCCTGCGCCAATGCCGTGAAGGCGGCCAGCGTCTCGGCGGTGAAATGCGTCTTGGAGAAATCGAAACGCAAGCCGCCTTCCTCAATGACATGGGCGGCCAGCCGGTCCGGTTCATCGGCAAAGAGGGTGCGCAGATCAGGTGTCGCAAGCGCCTTGAGCCGGCTCCAGCAGGCGGCGATTTGAGCAGTGTCGGCCATGCGGATTGATCTCTCAGACTAGAGGGGGATAGCGCCATTCCATAGCCAATCCCGCGCGCCTTTGCACGCGCGAAGGCCATGCAGGCGGCTTGACGCGGCGGAACAGGGCCCGCAAAGACGAACCGCTCATCGCACCCCGCCCCTACCTCAGCCAGAAAGCCGCCGCTTCATGTCCACCAAATCCGAAACGCTGGATTTCCTAGCGTTTCTCGTGAAACTGGTGCTGGTGGTGGGGCTGATCCGCAGCTTGCTGGTCTCCCCCTTCAACATTCCCTCGGAATCGATGCAGCCGCGCCTGCTGATCGGCGACTATCTGCTCGTCTCCAAATGGCCCTATGGCTATTCGCGCTACAGCTTTCCGTTTCAGCCGAATCTGTTCGAGGGCCGCATTCCGGCCGGCATGCCGGAGCGCGGCGACGTCATCGTCTTCGCTTCCCCGCGCAATCCGCGGGAAGACTGGATCAAGCGCGTGATCGGCCTGCCGGGCGATACCATCCAGATGCGCGGCGGCGTGGTCTATCTCAACGGCCGGCCCGTGCCCAAGCGCCGGATCGAGGATCTCGTGATTCCGGTCACCGCCAATATGCTCGACGCCGCGCGCGCCGGGCGCGATCCCTCGCCCTGTTTCCGCGACGATTTCGAGGTGACGGGCGATAAAGGCCAGCGTTTCTGCCGCTATCCGCGCTACCGCGAGACCCTGCCCAACGGAAAAAGCTATGATGTGCTGGACCTGATCGACAGTTCCGCCGACAATAGCGGGGTTTATGTCGTACCGCAGGATCATCTTTTCGTGATGGGGGACAATCGCGATCGCAGCGCGGACAGCCGCATCGCGCCGGAAAATGGCGGCGTGGGCGCGCTGCCGGTCGATCATGTGATCGGCCGCGCGATGGTGAGCTTCTTCTCGACCGATGGCTCGGCCAGCTGGCTGAAGCCCTGGACATGGCTCACGGCCGCGCGGCCCGAACGGATTGGCGAAGGCTTTTGAGCGCCCCCGATCTCGACCGCTGGCTGAGCGACCTCATTGGCGCCAAGCCGGGCCAGCCCGCGCTCTACGAGCAGGCGCTGACCCATGGCAGCGCCAGCACGAAACATTATGAGCGGCTGGAATTTCTGGGCGACCGCGTGCTCGGGCTCGTAATGGCGCAATGGCTCTACACGCGCTTTCCGGAGGAGAAGGAAGGCCAGCTCTCCCGCCGCTTCAACCAGCTTGTCGCCGGTGACACGTGCGCCGCCGTCGCCCGACAGATCGGCGTGCGCTCGTATCTGCGCCTCGGCAAGCAGGCGCGCGACGACGGCGCGATGGAGAGCGACAATGTGCTCGGCGACGTGATGGAGTCGCTGATCGGCGCGCTCTATCTCGACCGGGGCATGTCCGCCGCGCAAGCGCTCATCGCGCGGCTGTGGGAGAGCGAGGTCGAGGGGCAAGGCAGCGCGCCCAAGCATCCCAAATCGGCGCTTCAGGAATGGGCGGCCGCCAACAACCGCCGCCCGCCCGACTATCTGCTCATCGAGCGCAACGGGCCGCAGCATGCGCTGCGCTTCACCGTCGCCGTGTCCATCAAGGGCGTGGGCGAAGCCCGCGGCGAGGGTGCCTCCAAGCAGGAGGCCGAAACCGCGGCGGCAACGGCCTTGCTGGCGAGCCTGGCGGGGTGACGGCATCGGGCAGGCGTGCCATCGCCGGCCCCCGACCTTCTCTTTTTCCGCCGGATCACCATCTTGCAACGGCTCGGCCCGGCATATCGGCGCTCGCGCATGGCATATCGGCGCTCGCGCACAAGGGGCAAGCACAGTAGAGCCCGAGGACAAGCTTCAGGATGAACGGAGACTATTTTGGATAATGACGAGTCGATAGCCGGTCAGCGGTGCGGCGTGATTGCCGTGGTGGGTGCGCCCAATGCCGGCAAATCGACGCTGGTCAACGCGCTAGTCGGCCAGAAGGTCGCGATCACCAGCCCCAAGGCGCAGACCACGCGCACCCGCGTGATGGGAATCGCCATCGAGGGGGCGGCGCAGCTGGTGCTGGTCGACACGCCCGGCGTGTTCGAGCCCGGTCGCCGGCTCGACCGCGCGATGGTGCAGGCCGCATGGGGCGGCGCGCAGGATGCCGATCTGATCGCCCTCATCGTGGACGGGCGCGGCGGCCTTGGCCCCAAGCTGGACCCGATTCTCGACGGGCTCGCCCAGCGCCGCGAGAAGAAATGGCTGATCATCAACAAGGTCGATATCGCCAAGAAGGAAAAGCTGCTCGTGATGACCGAGAAGCTGCATGAGCGGATCGACTTTGCCGAGACATGGTTTGTCAGCGCGCAGACCGGCGATGGCCTGCCCCAACTCAAGACCGCAATGGCCGCCGCCGCGCCGGAAGGGCCGTGGCATTTCCCGGAGGATCAGGTCTCCGATGCGACCGACCGGCTGCTCGCCGCCGAGATCACGCGCGAGCAGCTCTACCACCAGCTCCACGAGGAACTGCCCTATCAGAGCGCGGTGGAAACCGAGCAGTATAAGGAGCGGCAGGACGGCTCGGTCGAGATCCACCAGCAGATCCTCGTCGCCCGCCCGAGCCAGCGCGGCATCATCCTGGGCAAGGGCGGCCAGCGCCTGAAGGAAATCGGCTCGAAAGCGCGCGCGGAACTGGCCAATCTGCTCGGCGTCAAGGTCCACCTCTATCTGCATGTGAAGGTGAAGGAAGGCTGGGACGAGGACCGCCATGTCTATCGCGACCTGGGCCTCGACTGGGTAGAGTGACGATCCAGACCGGCCGCACCCGACCGGCGCTCCACACGTGGCCCCCCCGGCTTGACCATGGCGTGGCGAACGGGCAGCACATGGCGGAAACATCAGCCTGAAAGACAAGAGGACGCCGCATGAGCAACCGCCGCATGGTCACCATCGCCCCGACCGGGGGCATGTCGATGAAGACCGCCAACCCCGCCTTGCCCACCCAGCCGCAGGAAATCGCGGACGATGTGATCCGGTGCTCCAAGGCCGGCGCGGCGCTCGTCGCCGTGCATGCGCGCCGCCCGGACGATCAGGCGACCTGCAACCCGGATATCTACAGCGACATCAATGCCCGCATCCGCGCGGGCTGCGACATCATCATCAACAATTCGACCGGCGGCGGCAACAGCGGCGACATGCTGATCGAGCGCGGCGACGGGCTGTGGGAATCCAATTTCGAGGAGCGCCTGCGCGGCTGCGACGGCGTGGGCGCGGAAATGTGCACCTTTGACGGCGTGACCGTGGTGGACACCGTCGGCGACAAGGAAGTGGTGGTCATCACCCCGCCCTCACGCTGCGAGACACTGGTCAAGCGCATGGTCGACAAGGGCATCAAGCCCGAATGGGAAGTGTTCAGCCCCGAGCACATCCTGCAGGACGTTACCCGCCTCATCCAGAAGGGCTATGACAAGCCGCCTTACTACATCAACATGGTGCTGGGCGGCGACAAGGGCTTTCAGGGCGCGATGCCCTACAGCCATGACGTGCTCAACTTCATGATCTCCTGCCTACCGCCGGAATCGATCTGGTGTGTCTCGGGCATCGGCCCGGCGCAGCTGCCGGCCTCGATTCAGGCGCTGCTGCTCGGCGGTCATGTCCGCGTGGGGCTGGAGGATAATCATTATTTCAGCCGCGGCGTGAAGGCGACCAACCTCATGCTCATCGAGCGGCTGGTGCGGCAGATGGCCGATATGGGCATCGAGCCGATGTCCGCGCCGGAATCGCGCGAACTGCTCGGTTTGAAGGCGATCTGAGCGAACCGTCCGGCGCCCTGCGATATTCGCGGGGCGCCGGGCCGGTCGTCGCCCTCAGGCCCGATGATCAAGCAGCTTGACGGCGCGGCTTCGCTCCCCTGCCCGCTGCGCAGCAGGCGAAGCCAGCCCGCGTCAATCCTCGATCAGCGCGGCGACCAGCGCCTTGACCTTCTTCTGACGCCATTGTGGAAGCGGCGCGAGGAGCCAATAGCCGGGAGCAGCGCGCTCGTCGCCAACCCGCGCGATCCGGCCCGCCGCGATATCGGCACGGGCCAGCAATTCCGGCACGCAAGCGCGCCCGAAGCCATTCGCCGCCGCTTCGATCGCGAGGCCGGCATCCGCCACCCGCATGATCGCATGGCCATCCTCGGCCGGGCAGCCCGGCCAGGCGATCGGGGCATCCACGCCCTTGCCATCGGCGGCCTGCACGGTGATGAATTGCGCGGCGCCGAGCGCGATGCCCTCATTCTCGCCGGGGCCGTCACCCAGCCGGATGGCGAGATCCAGATTGGCCTCGGTGAAATCGAGCGCCTCGTCCGTCGCCACCAGCAGAAATTGCAGGTCCGGCGTCTGCCCCGCATAGCGCGCCAGCCGGGCGCTCAGCCATTTGGCGGTGAGATCGCGCGGGGCGGCGATGGTGAGATGATGCGAGCTTTGCCCGGCCTGTATCGCGCGGACGGATTCCTCCAGATCGAGAAAAGCGCTGCGCAGCGCCGGCAGGCCGGCCTCGGCCTCCGGCGTCAGCTCCAGTCCGCGCGGCGTGCGGCGAAACAGGATGACGCCCAGCATATCCTCCAGCGCGCGGATCTGCTGGCCAACGGCGGCCGGCGTCACCGCCAGCTCATCGGCGGCGCGGGTGAACGACAAATGGCGCGCGGCGGCATCAAACACGCGCAGGCCATTGAGCGGGAGATGGGTGCGCTTCATCCCGACACCGCCGGCGCGGTCAGCGCAAAGCGTGGCACATGCACCTCGATCATGGTCCCGGAGCCTTCAAGCATCATATAGCTGCCTTCCATCGCCCCGGTCGGCGTCGAGAGCGGGCAGCCGGAGACATAATCATAGGATTCACCGGGCTGGATGACCGGCTGCTCGCCGACCACGCCTTCGCCCTCCCGCTGGAAGAGCGCGCCGCGCCCGTCCGAAATCGTCCATTTCCGTGTGAGCAGTTGCACCGGCCGCGCCCGGCCATTCTCGATGCGGATATGATAGGCCCAGAACCATTTCCCCATATCCGGCTCGGATTGCTCCGCGAGGAACGACACCGCGACGCGCACGGTCACATCGTGCGTCGTGTCCGCATAGGGGAAGAAAGCATGCATCATGGCTGTCTCACGGGCTGATCTGCGCCAACCCTAGGGCGTGTCCGCGCCGGCGGCAACGTTGCTGATCCTCCCGCCGCGCCGATCACAGACCGACAGCGGTCAGCGCCCGGTCCAGATCCTCGATGAGATCATCCGGGTCTTCCAGCCCGACATTGATCCGCAGCATGCCGTCCTCGACCCCTGCCTCGGCCCGCCCTTGCGCGCCCATATTATGATGGGTGCTGGACGCCGGATGGCAAAGCAGCGTCTTGGAATCGCCGATATTGTTGGAGATGTCGATCAGCTCCAGCGCGTTGAGCAGCGCCATCGCCTGTCGGCGATCCTCGACGATGAAGGAGAAGATCGGCCCGGCCGCCTTCATCTGGCTCATCGCGAGCGCGTGCTGCGGATGGCTTGGCAGGCCGGGATGCAGGATGCGCGGCACCCGGCCCTCGACGAACTTGCCGACCTTCAACGCATTGTCGGATTGGCGGAAAGCCCGCAGATGGAGCGTCTCCAGCCCCTTGAGCACCACCCATGCGTTGAACGGCGCGCAATTGGGGCCGGTGTTGCGCTGAAACGGCAGCAGCACATCATTGATCCACTGCTCCGTGCCGCAGACGGCGCCGGCGAGCACGCGGCCCTGCCCGTCCATCAGCTTGGTCGCGGAATAGGCCACCACGTCTGCGCCGAAATCCATGCAGCGCTGGAGCACCGGGGTGGCGAAGGCATTGTCCACCACGCTGGTGATGCCATGCGCGCGGGCAAGCGCGCAGACATGGCGCAGGTCGACAATGTCCATCGTCGGATTGGCCGGCGTCTCGAAAAAGAAGACTTTGGTGTTGGGCCGGATCGCCTTTTCCCATGCATCATTGTCGCGCGCGTCGACGATGGTCGACTCGATACCGAAGCGGGGCAGCAGATGATCGGTCAGCCAGCGGCACGAGCCGAAGGCCGCGCGCCCGGCAACGATATGATCGCCCGCACTGAGCTGGCAGAGCAAGGCCGCGGTCATCGCCGCCATCCCGGTCGCCTGGACCCGGCACGCCTCGGCGCCCTCCATCAGCGCGATGCGTTCCTCCAGCATGGCCACCGTCGGGTTTTGCAGGCGGGAATAGGTCATGCCCGCCTGCTCACCGGCGAAGCGCGCGGCAACCGTCTCGGCACTGTCATAGCTGTAGCCGGAATTGAGGTAGAGCGCCTCGCTGGTCTCGCCATGCTCGGAGCGCCAGGTGCCGCCACGAATGGCCTGAGTGGCAGGGCGCCAGCGGGTGGTGACGGAGCGATCAAGGCCGGTATCGTTTTTCATGGCGCCGCTTCTAGTCGCTCACCCTGCCCGGTCAATGTGCGCGGCACGGAAGGAGGCCGCAACGGCCCGCGCAATCGCCGCATGCCGCGCCAAACCCGGCATTTTTCAGGGCGCCGGATTTTTTCGCAGGACTGGCGCGATGGCGGCCTCAGCATCGCGGACGCCCGCCACCCGTGCGCCGACTCGGCCAAAGCCCAGCCACGCACAACATCGTGTTCGTAAGCGGGAGCGTGCGTCGCCCACCGCGCTGACGCCGCGCGCCCCCATATTGATGATCGGGAGGAGTCGCAAAGCCGATCGGCCTTCTGCCCATCCCGACCTGCCATTGGGTGACGCGGGGCTGGCCGGGTGAGGCAAACCGCCCCGTGCCCCGGCCCTGCCGGCTCAGTCGCCCAGTCATGCGATCGGGCGACCGAGGACCACAACCGCTAAAGCCCAGCCAGCACCGCATCGCCCATCGCGGCGGTGCTGAGCGTGCCGCCCAGATCGGCGGTGCGCGCGCCGCTGGCCAGCGCCCTGGCGACAGCCGCCTCGATCCGGTCCGCCGCCGCGCCCTGCCCGAGCGAGAAGCGCAGCATCATCGCGGCCGACAGGATCGTCGCCAGCGGATTGGCCTTGCCCTGCCCGGCAATATCCGGCGCGGAGCCATGGATCGGCTCATAGAGGCCCTTGCCGTTCGCATCGAGCGAAGCGGACGCCAGCAGGCCGATCGAGCCGACGCACATACTCGCCTGATCGGAGAGAATATCGCCGAACAGATTGCCGGTGACGATCACGTCGAACTGCCCGGGATTGCGCACCAGCTGCATCGCGGCATTGTCCACATACATGTGGCTGAGCGCGACATCGGGATAGTCAGCCGCCACCTCGATCACCACGTCGCGCCACAGCTGGCTGGTCTCCAGCACATTGGCCTTGTCCACCGAGCAGAGCTTGCCGCGCCGCGCCTGCGCCGCGCGGAACGCGCTGTGCGCGATGCGCCGCACCTCGGCCTCATTATAGGACATGACGTCATAGCCCTCGCGCAGGCCGTCGGCGGTCTTGCGCATGCCCTTCTCGCCGAAATAGACGTCGCCATTCAGCTCGCGCACGATCAGCAGGTCGATCTCGCCCGCGACTTCCGGGCGCAGCGCCGAGGAATCCGCCAGCTCGGCAAACATCTTCGCCGGGCGCAGATTGGAGAACAAGGTCAGCGCCTTGCGCAGCCCGAGAATGGCCTGCTCGGGGCGCAGATGGCGCTCCAGCGCGTCGCAATCCGGGTCGCCCACCGCGCCGAACAGGATGGCATCCGCGCGCTTGGCCAGATCGAGCGTCTCGGGTGGCAACGGATGGCCGGTCGCCTTGTAAGCCGCGCCGCCCACCAGCGCTTCCTCGAAGCGCAGATCGGGGATCGCCAGCGCATCGAGCACCCGCCGCGCCTGTGCGATGATCTCGGGGCCAATTCCATCCCCCGCCAGAACTGCGACCAGCATCGACCATTTCCTCTTCAAAATCTCTGATGGAGCGGACGCATATGGCCCGCCTGCCCCTCACGCAACCGCTCTTTTGAGCCGCTCGATCAGCCGCTCGCGCGCGGAAAGGATATCCACGCGCCGTTCCGGCAGCAGCGATTGGCGCACGAAATGGCCGGTGAGCGCCAGCCCGGCGAAGATATCCGGCCAGCCCGCCTCGCCACCCTGCGTCATGAACGCGGGGAGCATCAACAGTTTATGCTCATGCCCCAGCGCGCCGGCCGCACTCACCGCCCGGCCAGTGCGCGGACTGACATAGACGAGCCCCGCGCGCGCGGCGGTGACGGCACATTCGGACAGATCGAGCCCGAAGCCCAGCTCGGCGAGCAGCAGCAGCTCGTAGCGCACCAGCGCCACGGCCCAGCCGCGCGCCGCCGGCGCCGCCTCCACCGCCTCAAGCACCGCGCCCAGCGCACTGTGAATGGCGGGATAAGGCGCCCCCTCCGGCAAGGTGGCAGCGGTGAGCGCGCAGGACCATGCGATGGCCGCGGCGGGCAGTGGCTCGCCAAGCAGCGGCCCCCGGCTCTGCTCCAGCTCGACCGACAGGCTAGCCAACTGGTCGGCCGAGCGGGCCCGGAATGTGCCGCGCACGATATTGCCGGGGATCAGCACCGGCCGCAGCCGGCTCGACCGACCGCCCTGCACAAAACCCGCGAGCAGCCCCGCCTCGCCGGTGAGCGCCCGCACGATCGCGCCATGCTCGCCATGCGGGCGAACCGCGCAGACAATCGCGGTGGCGGTGAGGCTGGTCATCGGGCGTCCTGATAAGCCCATGGCGCATAAATGGCCAATGCTGGTTCAGCCCGCTGCCGCGCCGCCACGCCAGAAATGGTGCGGGACCGACGATACGCCCCGCCAGCCCCGCCGTCCCCGCCAGAAATTCCAACCTGATGTCACGAAACTGACGCGCAACAACGCCACTGGTATAGTCCAGTAAAGGTCGGAGGCTCCGCATCATGGTAATATCGCGTGCTCATTCAACTGGCCATCATCGGGGAGGCTCGGTCCCTGTCGCGCATCGACCATTGACCGGCGCGCTGGCGATCATTCTCCTCGCGCTGAGCCCGCTCACCGGCGCCAACGCCGCTGGCACGCCAGCGAAGACCTCCGCTCCGGCGACCGGGCCGGTCCCCCTCGCGGAATGGCCCCTCGAACTGGACAATGCCCTGCCACGCCGCGCCGGTCCTGCCGGCACGCAGGATCACGTCCCCATGCCATCCGTCAGCGAAGCGGGCACGCCTCGCATCTTTGCGCAGCTCAAGGAAACGGACCGCCGCGACCTGCCCGTGACGACAGGCTCCGGCCCCTTCACGGCGGAGCTGTGGATCCTCGACCATGTCAACCAGCGCGTAGGTGCGCTCCTCGACGGCGGATCGGCGGCGCAGGGCGACTGGGCGCTGGGCTATGTCTCCGGCCAGGCGCTGTTCGGACCGATCGGTCGCGATGGCGTCCCTGCGCTCAAGGTACAAACCGGCGAGGGCTTCAAGGAGCGCTGGCACCATCTGGTCGGTGTGTGGAACGGCCGACAATGGACCCTCTATGTCGACGGGATCAAGCAAGCCGAGATGGCCGCATCGTCCGCCGTGCGCCCGACGGCGTCCCTGCTGCTCAGCGGCTATTTCGACAACGAGCGCTTCATGCGCCTCCCGCATCTGGTGAAGTCCGTCGCTGTCTATGACAAGGCGCTCGACGCAAGCGAGGTCAAGGCCGCCTTTGCCCATCGCGCGCGGCTGGTCGAGGATGGCCGCCTGACCGACAAGGCCCTGCACTTCACACAGCCCCCCTATCTGAATGCGCCCACGACATCGTCCATCGAACTCTCCTGGGAGACCGATCACCCGATCGCCGCGACGGTCGAATGGGGCGAGACCGCGGACACGCTGAAGCAACGTCGCTTCCTGCTGGGTCGCGACCGCCTGGGCGGCCTGACCCTCGACGGACTGCGGGCCGATACGCCCTATTTCTATCGCGTCTCGGGCGTGGACTCAGCCGGCAACCCGATCGATTCCGGTCTGCTTTCCTTCCGGAGCGCACCGTTGCCCGGCGCCCCCTTCACCATGGCGATCAGCGCCGACACGGAAGCGCGCCCTCACATCAACAGCCGCATGAGCGCCCTGATCTGGGAGGAGCGCCCCAATCTGCTGCTGCTGGCCGGCGACCTGACCGATGGCGGCAGCGAGAACACCCGCTTTGAATGGACCCACGAATATTTTGCCGGCATGGGCCCGTTGTTCGGCCGCGTTCCGGTCATCGCAGCCCCCGGCAATGGCGAGAGCGAACTCCACTGGTTCCGCCACTATCATCGCCAGCCCGGCGATGAAGCCTTCTTCAGCCACCGCTATGGCGATGCCGAGATTTTCGTGCTCGACAGCAATCTGGAAGATCGCGAGCAACGCGAACCCGGTTTTCGTGCGCGCCAGAAGGCATGGCTGGAGCAGGCCCTCGCCGCCTCCACGGCCAAGTGGAAAATCGCGATGCACCATCATGCGCTGATGTCGACCGACGATGACGATTATGGCGATAGCTGGACGGGCAAGTCGCGCGGCGGCGATCCGGTCACCGCGACGGAGTTTCAGCCGCTCTTTGAGAAATATGGCGTCGATCTGGTCTTTGTCGGCCATCTTCACGCCTATGAGCGCAGTTGGCCCATCCGCGACGGCAAGGTCGATCGGAACGGCGTCACCTATGTCCAGCTTGGCGGCATGGGCGGCAATCTGGAAGACTTCCAGCCCACCAAGCCCTGGTTCAATCGCAAGGCATTCCGTGACCATCATTTCCTGATGCTGCGCGGCGCCGGCGACAGGCTGGAAGCCGAGGTCATTGACGCCGACGGCCATCGCCGCGACGCCTTCGTGCTGACCAGGCAGCCATAAAGGCCCTCGATCCTTTCCGATCTCAAGTTCTGGTATGATCCAAAACCAAAGCATCCGGTGACGCCGCCCTGATCGGAGGCGGCGATCCCGGTCACATGAGTGGCACCGCCGCATGATCGATAAAATATTCCATATAATCCGTCTTTTTGGTCATCTTACCTATGGAGAGGATGTCGCGCAGCTGGAGCATGTTCTGCAATGCGCCCACCTCGCCCGAGAAGATCATGGGTCCGATATGCTGGTCGCCGCGGCCCTGCTGCACGATATTGGGCAGTTTATCGATGATGCCGGAAATGCCGCAGAACAACATGGCTATGATGCGCGCCATGAAGTGACCGGCGCGGCCTTTCTGACGCCCAGCTTCCCCCCGGGGGTGACCGAGCCCATCCGCATGCATGTCGACGCCAAGAGATATCTCTGTGCGATCGAACCCGGCTATCGGCAATCGTTGAGCCGCGCATCGGCCCTGAGCCTGCAACTGCAAGGCGGGCCCATGGACGAGCGGGAAGCGCAGAGCTTTCGGCAATCCCCCTTCTTCGACGACGCCATTCGCCTGCGACGATATGATGATACCGGAAAACGGGACGGTTGGCAGGTTCCCGACCTGGAATCCTATCGGCCATTGCTGGAAAAGCTCATCCGGGACCACCGCGCGAGCGGCTTGCTCCATCCGGAATGACCAGACCCACACTGCCGCCCCGCACCCATTGAGCAACTGGCATCGATCGCCCCGCCCCGGCGCTGGTTTATCGCCGCCTTGCGTAGCGGACCGCAGCCGCAAACCGCCGATATTGCCTGCCCCTCGCGTGACATCCGCCCCATAAGCCGCCCAATATTTTCGCATCCGCAGCATCTGTCACCGGCCTGTCATGCCAATCTGGCCTATACCAGTTGACCGGCAAGGCTGAGTCGAGACGGCCACCCGTCTTGTCACGCGAGCGTTGCCACGCAGCCCAATGAGACCGGTCAAAGCGAGAGATTTCCACACATAAAAGGGGACGACCATCATGGCCTGCCGCAAACGAACCACAATGCGCTCTTTCTTTCTCCTGTCCGTATCCGGCACCGTGCTGATCGCAGCCGGCGCGCCGACCATCGCCCATGCCGAGGATGAAGTGATCGTCATCACCGGCCAGCGGCTGAGCAACGCCACCGCCATCGATCACAAGAAATCCGCGGACAATGTGATCGACATCATCTCGGCGGACGATCTTGGCAAGCTGCCCGATGCCAATGTCGCCGATGCGCTGGCCCGCATGCCCGGCCTGTCCGTGATCGTGAACCAGGACACTGGTGAAGGCGAATATGTGACGGTGCGCGGCCTGTCCGGCACCTATAACGCGGTTTCGATCAACGGCGTGCGCGTCGCCCAGACCAACCCGGACAGCCGCGATGTCTCGCTGACCGTGCTCCCGCCCAATGGCCTCGCCGAAGTGCGCGTCACCAAGACGCTGACCCCGGACCAGGACGGCGACGCCATTGGCGGCACGATCGATTTTCGCACGCCGACGGCCTTTGATCCAAAGGAGCGGACCATCGTGCGCCTGTATGGCGCAGCCGGCCTCAACCAGCAGGCCGACAAAGCCGGCGAGAAAGCGGGCAGCCACCAGCTTCAGGGCGATTTCGGTATGCGGACCGCCGATGACCGGTTCGGCATTTTCGCCTCGGCCAATTATGGCGTGTCCCATGGCAACGGCCAGGAAACCGAGAATGACGGTGAGTGGGAGCCTTATAACTGGCGCCAGGATTCCCAGGAGGCCATCGACGAACGCAATCTGCACCTCCCCGGCATCGACCTTGATTATCGACGCCTGAAGCAGACCCGCTATGGCGCCAACATCTCGCTCGACTATCGCGGCGGCACGACCCAGCTCTACCTGCGGAGCCAATATTCGCGGCAGGAGCAACGCGGCACCAACGATGTCACGGACTATCGCAATCGGCCGACCGCACGCCTGTCGCAGGTCGACATCGAGGACAGCAGCCTCGCCCAGCCAGACAGCATGATCATCGGCACCGACAGCGTGAAGGGCAAGGTCTATGGCTACACGACCAGCCAGATCGTCGATCGCGATGGCGATGGCATCATCACAGATGCGGATGCCGGATCGTCCGGCTATTGGTCGTTGAACGGCCGCTCCGGCGTCTGGAACCCGAAGGAGTTCCAGTTCGCGCGCAACTTCGGCACGATCAACCTCGATCAGACGCTCTATACGATCAACGCTGGCGGACGCAGCGAACTGGACAGGCTCACGCTCGATTATGACGTCAGCTATTCGGGCGGTGAACGGACCTCGCCGGATGGTTATTCGATCAGCTATAATTGCGACAGATGCGCCTGGCCCCTGAACGCCACCGGCATCGACTGGGTGCCCAACGACCCGCGCTTCCCGCAAGCCGGCCTGCCCGCCTATGCCCGCTTCGTCGAAACCGATTCCTCGCTGCTACAGTTCGACGGCGCCTCGCATGATCGCAGCAAGCAGACCGACCGACGCTTCGCAGCGCGGTTCGACGCGCGTTACGACATCGGCACCGCGCTGGATCATGTGAAGGCCGGCTTCAAGGTCATGCGCTCGAAGCGCACCTATGACCAAACCCGGCTCTATGATGGCGATCTCGCCGGAACGCCGCTCGATGGCCTTGATCTCGCCCAGTCCGGGCTGGTCGAGAAGGAAGTCACCAGCATGCTCGGCGGCCAATATTATTATGGCGACGTGCTGAACAAGGCGGCCGTCATCGCGGCCATCCGCGCGGCCGAACAGGCCAATCCCGTCGACCCCACCGGCAATGACCAACTGGTGGACGACAAGGGATCGACCGAAAAAGTCTATGCCGCCTATGCCCTCGCCAATTTCGATTTCAACACGGTGCGGGTCATCACCGGCGCCCGCGTCGAACGGCGGGAAACCCACAACCGCTTCTGGTCGGACGATGGCGACAATAGCGGGTTCGACGTCACGGACCGGGGCTACACCATGTTGCTGCCGAGCCTGACCGCCATCTGGCGCCCCTCGGCCAAACATATCGTCCGCGCGGCGATCTGGACCGGCTATTCCCCACCCGAATATGGCTATATTTCCGGCGGCCAGAGCATCACGCGCGAGCAGGGCACGAACGAGATCATCGCCATCAGCCGCGGCAATCCCGATCTGAAGGCGGCCAGGGCGCTGAACTTCGACCTGTCGGCCGAATTTTATCCCGATCCGTCGAGCCTGATTTCGGCCACGGCTTATTATAAGGATATCAGCAACTTCATTTTCACCAACGGCAGCCAGGTGACGGCGCCGACGCGCAACGGCCAGATCGAGATCTCGCAACCGCAAAATGGCGAGAAAGCCAAGGTCTATGGCATCGAACTGAACTTCATCAAATCGCTCCAGGACCTTGCCGAACCCTTCAGCGGCTTTGGCATCGAAGGCAATGTGACGGTCCAGAAGAGCGAAGCGGAAACAGGCATCCCGTATCGCGCGGGACGCGCCATCCGCCTGATCAATACCCCGCATCTGATGTATAATGCGGCGCTGACCTATCAGAAATACGGTGTTGAGGCGAAGCTCTCCTACAATTATCGCGGGAAGTTCATCGAAAGCCTGCGTGACAACGCCGTGGACAAGTGGGTCCGCCCGAACAAGAGCGTCGATTTCCACTCACGTCTCCACCTGACGAGGAGTTTTGCGGTTGATTTCGATATCGCCAATATTCTGAATGACTGGAAATATTACACCACCAAAGGCGACAATGCCTCTTACATGAAGGATTATATGGAATCCGGCCGCACCTTCACCCTGCGTGCCAGCTATATTTTCTGACCCGATCTGGTCGCTGGTCGGTCCAATGACCGGCCGGCGGCCTTTCCCTCCCCGCTTGACCGGCCTGTTGGGGTCTGCAAGGTTTCGACATGCGACCAAGCACAGACCTGTTCCCGTGGGACGACCAGCCCAGCCAGTCAGACGGGCCGCAATATCTCGCGCTGCGCGATCAGATCGCGCTCAATATCGAGATCGGCAAGCTGCCGCCCGGCGCCCGCCTTCCTTCGGAAAGACAGTTCCAGACCAGAGCCGGGATAGCGCGCGGCACGATCCGGCAGGCCCTGTCGCAACTTGAAGCGGAAGGCCTGATCTACCGGCGTGACAGGTCGGGCTGGTATGTGTCGCCGCCCGCCATCACCTATGACCCCACGCGCTGGGCCGGGTTCATGGCCTATGCGACCGAGCAGGGGCGGTCTCCGGCCACTGTGACGCTGTCGAAATCCACCGAGCCGGCCACGGCCGCGCTGGCCGATATTTTTCGCGTGGCCCCGGGCGCGCCCCTCCATATGATCGACCGCAAGCGCACCATCGATGGCCGCTCGGTGCTGGTCGAGCGCATCACCGTCGATCCCGCCCTCGCGCCGAATTTGCTCTCCCATTGCCTCGATGGCTCGCTCACCCAGATACTGAAGACCGAATATGGGGTGACGGTGGCCAGAAACCGCGTCGATATGCGCCCCTGCGCGCTGGTGAAAGATGCCGCCGAGGCGCTGGGCGCCACGTCCGGCACACCCGGCTTGCTGGTCGTGCGGACGAGCTTTGATGGCGATGGCCGCGTTGTCGAATATGACCGGGAATATTGGCGCCACGACGCCATCCGCGTGCATGTCGACCTGACGGTGCGCAGCGAGGCACCGACAGCCTAGTCCAATTGTCGTCAGGCTTTCAGCGAAGAAGTCCGTCCGGCCTTGCCGGCCAAGCCACCGCCGTAGCAAAGATCCGGACCTCGCCCGCGAGCCATCCGGACACCTCCCGCCGCACGATCTGGCGCCAGACCTGCGTCTGGGCGAGGCCGAGACTTTCGGCGGCGTGGATCACAAGATTACGCTGTCGCCCGGCGGGCATAATGCTTGCCGACATGGAGCTGGAACCAGGCGGCCGAACAGAGGGTGAGGACGGCAACGATGCCGGCCGTGACATAGGCGCTGTTCATGTAGAAGGGCAGCCAGTCCATCGATGGCGCGGCAAGGCTGCGATAAAGCAGCAGCGCAACGCTGCCCACATAGCCGGAACTGTCCGCGATATAGATGAGAAAGCCGGCATTGCCTGCATGGCCGGTGGCGGCGATCATGCGGTCGAACAGCATGGCGTTGAACGGCGTGTAGGCAAAATAGAGGCCCGCCCCCGTCAGGATCATATAAGGCAGCGGAGCCAGCAGCCCTGCCTGAAAAGCCAGTGTCGACAGCCCGAGCAGGGCAGCGCCGGCCAGGATGATGCCGTGCATCGCCAGCAACGCGCGCATATTGTCACGGATGAGCATCAGCGCCCCGAGGGCCGCAAGCGCCGCGAGCGCCACCGGCAATTCACTGGCGGAAAAGACCGAAGCAACGCCGCCATAGCCCATCGACGTCCAGAGTTCGGCCGCAAAATTGTCCCGAAAATCGCGGATCGCAGTCAGCAGGACATAGCCTGAAACCAGCAACAGCATCGCAACGCCATGGGCGCGCAGAAAGGCGGCGCGCTCGCCACGCAACATAGGGACACGCGCGGTGCGTTCCACCACGTCCCGCGCATCTGGCGGTGGCAAGCGCTCGAGCAGCCAGATCGACAGCAGCAGCAACGGAATGAACAGCGCGCCGGTGACCCCCGGCATCCAGTAATCGCTGACGCCCCAGCCCATCACCAGCATGGCCACCGATTTGACCACGCCGGACGACAGGATGAAACTGGCGCAGAGGATGGCCCCCATCGCCTCGGATGCCCGGCGTCCCTCGATGTAGCTGAAGACGAGGCCCCAGATCATACCCAGCGGCAAACCGTTGAGAAACAGGAACGCAATGTTCCAGGGTGCCGGCACGACTGCAAATAACAACAGCGCCACCCAGGAAAGGCCGATCAGCATCAGGATCGCTGCGGCGCGCCCCGACCGGCCGAATTCCGCGATAACGCGAATGCCGATCAATTTTGACAGAGCATAGCCCAGCACCTGAGCGATCAGCAAAGTGGTCTTGTAATCCAGGTCGAATATCAACGGAGCCTGCCCGGCAAACGTCGCGGCGGCAAAGGGCTTGCGGAACGCATACATGGAAAAATACGCACAGAAAGCCGCCAGAGCGCCGATGGCGAGCGTCGTGGCGGTCGTTTCTAAAGTCTTCGCGGGACGATGAGGCACGGAAGTCACCTGATGATTGACGCAAACTGGTATGGACCAGTTACAAGTCATTTTGGTGACATCTGCAGGGGGAAACCGCGACCAGGACGGATCGCCGGCAACTGCCGGGCCGGACAAGGCCAGCCAGGCCATGCCGGGCGATCCCTTGCAATTCGGTCATTTTCGCGAAGCAGCGCTCAAGCCCGAACAGGCGAGCACTTGCATGATCTTTAGCGATGGTGGGCCCGGCAGCCCAACAGCAAGTCCGCTATTTCAACGCATTAATTCGGCCAACGCTACATTATCACATGACGCAAACCCGCCGCCTTCCGTCAATTCAGGCTAACTTTTTTTTGGAGTTTCCCGGCGAATGGTTGCCATCATCGAAGGATGCCAAGCAGGCAATAATGCTGAGGTCCTGCCCCTACCGTGGGCATCAGATTTTCATGCCTGATCGCGCACGCGGCAAGGGCGCGAAACAGGGCTCCAGCTGCATCAAAGCGCATCAGCGCGCGGGCCCCTTCGGCATCAATGCCGCCTAGGTCCTCGGCTGCTTCCGACTGGATGGCTGGCGTGCATCAAAAGCGCCATATTTAGTGCGCGGGCGAGGCGGGGGGAAAGTCGCGCAGAAAAGGCTCGCGGATCGTGACCGGCCCCTTAATAGCCGCCGGCCCCTCCCCAGGCCTCGCAGGAGGCCACTGGGTGCACAGAATGCCCCGTGGGGGATGGGCGCAAGAGAAAGGGCGGTCAGGCTGGGCCTGACCGCCCTGCGGCGTCCTTGATGGTCAACGAGGCTCACCTATGGGGTCCTCAGGCATATTTTTGTTGCCACTGAGATATCAATTCAAGCTCTACAGCATGACGGGTTTGAACAATATCCGCAGGGGTGCCGACAATTGCGACGTCGAAATAGCACTCGATGAAGGTGCATTTTACTACTAGAACGCTGCCAGTTATGTTGATCCCCACTTGTTGCGTTACAAGATGCTTCTCCTCAATGGAGCAGAAGAGGGTTTCTACCTCGGATTGAAATTTTAGCGATCCTGGGCCCTTAATGATGCAGCGTTTGAACATCTTGTGGGAAAGCAGGGGCGCTCCGCCGTCAATCAAGTCAGCGAGCCTAACCATTTCGTCTCGAAACTCAGTTCGATCTCGCGTCGCCAGAGGAGAGATGCGCCCTTGCCGATAAGCCCCAAAGAGCCACAAGGTCACTGCGGTAAGGCAGATTGCGCCGACAAAGCCTAAAGCGACAGTATCAATCCAGCCCCACCCGGCAAAGAGGACGCTCGCTCTTGTGAAGGTCGTGCCCATCACTGCATAAACGCCCAGCATGATCGGCCACCAGCGTTGGGCGACGTCCACTGATTTATCGATGACAATAACGCCCGAAAACCGGCCTCGCATATCAATGCGCCGCTTAGACACTCGCTTCCCCCTCCGCTGGCCCGCGTTTTTGCGAGCGCCTCCTACAAGGGCAACTAACAGATTAAGGGCTACATGCCCAAGGGGAGAAGGAAATGCCGTGGTAATGCGGGCGGGCTATGTGGCCTGCGCCCGTTCCTGAAAATCGATGACCTTGGCCCCGAGGCGCTCGTTCACTTCGAGGAACACCGCCATGAGAGGCAGTATCTCCATTTCCCAGAACGCGCCGAGCGCCTTGGACACGTCGCCGAACCCGCCGGCGTTGGCTGGCACCATGCCGAGCAGCTGGGGCGGCACGCGGTGCGCGGCCAGCACGTCATCGCGCGTCGTGTTCTTGATGCCGAGGAACTCATCCTTGGCGCCCACCTCGGCGATCGGCAGCAGCCTGATGCCGTTCTCTTTCCCGTCCGGCGCATGAACGATCATGTTGCGGAAATTGCCCGGCCCCTTCGAGCGCTTGAGCGCCTCGCGCATCTTGTCCATGTCGCTATCGGCGAAATGGCCGGTCGCATAGAGGATAAAGCCCGCGTGCGAGCCGTTGTTATAATAGCGCCGGCGGAACAGCGTGGCGCTTTCATTGAGCAGCGCGGACTGGAGCGCGGAGAGATATTCCGGCACGCCATAGAGTTCCTGATTTACGTCCGGCGCGCGCAAGTGAAGCATCCGGCCCGGCTCATAAGCGACCGCCTCGCGCAGCGTCGGCACCCACCAATAGCGCCCGGCCTCGATGCCGCGCCGCGTATATTTGGCCAGGCTATGGTCGAGGCGCAGCAGACCGCCGAGGCGATTGGCGATCTGCTCGAAATAGCAATTGCCGAACACGAGATAGTCCTGCACCGCCGCCTTGAACGCGCCGCGCGCGAGCATGGGCGTGGGCTCCAGCGCGCCGGCGAGCAGATTGCATTTCAGCATGATCGCGCTCGAATGGTGCGGGCTCACGCGATAGGCGCGCGCCAGCCCGTCCACGCTGACCGGCGGCTCATACCAGCGATCATTGCGCCAGCATTCCAGCATGTCGAGCACCGTCGCCCGGTCCAGCACCGGCTCGGCATCGCCGAAGGTGAATGCCTCGATCGTGCGATTGTCATTGGCCGCCGCCATCTGCTGGGGGACCTGCTGCCGGTTGCGACGGCGTGCGCGCTTGCTCATCAAAGGATCTCCATCGTTGCCTTCGGCTTTTCCTTGCCGTCGAGCGGTTCATTCATGAGGATATGCATGGTCGCCCATGCCAGATCGGCATGGCCATCGGCGGCGCTGCGCCTCGCCTTGAAGGTGATGTTGCGGCCGCTGCTGGTGAGCGTCTTCTTGATCGACACGAAGGCCGAGACGACATCGAGCCAGCTGGCATCGAACGCGATGCGGCCCCGGCGCACGATATTCTGCGCCTTCATGATCATCTGGGCTTTCAGCTCCAGCGAATATTCGATGCGCGAGACGATGGTGCTGACCGGCAGCGCGCCCGGCTTGGCGAGCAGCTGATAGACGCCGGCGCCAACGCCCGTGGCATCGATGCCGAGATAGGTGCAGTGATAGCGCGAGAGCATCGCCTTGATGAACTCAGCCTGCTGCTCGAAATCGAGCCCACGCAGAGGATGGCGCTCCAGCAGGCGGAAGCTGCCGCCCTCGCCCGCCGGCGGCGCGGCGATGACCAGCGAAGCATAATCGCCATTCTCGCTTTCCTGCGGATCATAGCCCGCCCAGACCGCGCGATTGCCGAACGGCCGATCGGCGTCCGGGTTGAAGTCCGTCCAGTCGACCAGGCTATCGCAGCCGCACGCAATCAGGTCATTGAAGCGGAAGGCCGACAAGCTATCGTCGACAAAGTCGCACATGTAGAGATTCGCGAACTCGTCCGGCGCATATTCGTCCTGCAACTCCTCGATATCGAACAGGTCGCAGCCACCGGCCTCGGCATCGCGGATATTGACGATGTTGCGCCAGATGCGATCCGGCCCGACCGATCCGGCCGCCAGCGCGGCATGGCTGACATCGATCTCGATGCGATCGGCCTTCTTGCGCCGGCGGTTGCGCCGTTCGCCGGTCCAATAGGGATAGGCCGGATGCGCCACGCTCGATGGCGTGGAGAAATAGGTTTTGCGCCATTTCTTATGCGTCGCCATGCCCGAGGCGACCTTGTTCAATTCCTCGAACGAATGGACCCAGAAGAACTCGTCAAAATAGAAATTGGCGCTGCGCCCCTGCGCGGTGCGGAAATTGGTGCCGAGGAAATGCAGCTCGGCCGCCGCTTCCTCTTCCGGGCGCAGCTCGGACGTGATGAGCATCGGATCGCCGGCCAGATCGACGCCGACCAGCTTGGCGAAGCTGACGATATAGGCGCGGAACTGATGCGCCTGCGCCTTTGAGGCGGACAGGAACACCTGATTGCGGCCCGTCTCGATGGCGTCGATCAGCGCCTCGAACGCGAAATAATAGGTCGCGCCGATCTGACGCGACTTGAGGATCATCCGGGTGCGTTGATCCTTCTCGCGCCACCACAGCTGTTGATAATCATAGAGCTGGTCGAGGAAGATGCGCTTCAGTTCTTCGGCCTGCTCGGCCGTGAAATGATTGCGCTTTGGCTTTTTGCGCGGGCCAGCGTTGCGCTTGCCGATCTTCTCGTTGAGGTCGCCCTCGTGGCCGCCCGGTTCCTCATAGCGCCGCACCCGCGCGAGCGTGGCGATCTGGCGGCCGAGCGCATCCAGCTCGGCGAGATCCGCGCCGGTCTTCTTGTCCTTGGCGACCAGCATCATGAAGCGCGCTTCGATGCAGTCTTCCAGCTTGCGGATGCTCGGCGCCTCATCCCAGCGATCGCGCTGGCGCCAGCTTTCAATGGTGGCGCGCGGAATGACCTTGCCGGCATCGCCCACGATGCCGCGCAGCATGAACTCGCCGGCGATCTGGCTGATGCCCCAGCCCCGCCAATAGAGGCTGCGCGCGTGGCGGCGCGGATCGAACTGCATATAGGCAGTCGGCAGCATGTCGGGCGGCATATCCATGGCGCCGAACGCTAGTGGCCGCCCCGTCGCCCTTCGCGCCGCTCCCCTTGTCGAACCCCCATTCGACAAATGCCCCGGCTTGAGACGCCGCGCCCTTCGGCCCCTTCTGGCGCCCGATCTTTTCCAGCGCGCGCCGCAATCACCAACGGGACCAAAGCACCATGGCCAAAAGCAAGTTTTTCCGTGTCGCAGTCGAGGGGGCCACCGTCGATGGCCGCGTGATCCAGCGCGATTGGCTGGAGCAGATGGCCGCCAGCTATGACCCGGCGACCTATACCGCGCGGATCAATTGCGAGCATATCGCCGGCTACAGCCCTGATCGCCCGTTCAATGCCTATGGCTCGGTGCTGTCCCTGCGCACCGAGCTGGTGGAGCTGACTATCGGCGGCGAGAAAAAGATGCTGCTCGCGCTCTATGCCGAAATCGAGGCGAACGATCAGCTGCTCGAAATCAACAAGGCCGGGCAGAAGCTGTTCACCAGCTGCGAAATTCACACCGATTTTGCCGGTGGCGGCAAGGCCTATCTGGTCGGCCTGGCGCTCACCGATCAGCCCGCCAGCCTTGGCACCGAAGTGCTCAAGTTCGCGGCCATGGCTCGCTCCAATCTGTTTACCGTGGCCCATGAGACGAAAATCGATCTGATCGAGGCACCGCTGGATAGCGATGCCATTGGCGAGAGCATCGGGCGCTCGATCCTCTCCTTCTTCAAAAAGGAGAAGAAGGATGACGCTGTGCAGCAACCCGTTCCACAGCCCGCAAACGATAACGGCCTGAATTTCGAGGCCTTTGCTACGGCGCTCGGCGAACAGGTCGCCGCCTCGGTCAAGCCCCTAATCGAAGCGAGCGCTACGCTGCGCGCGGAGCTTAATACGCTCAAAACCCAGCTCGAAACCACCGAGCAGCCCGGCAGCTTCACCCGCACGCCCGCGACCGGCGGCAACAATGCCGTCCTGACCGACTGCTGATCGCGCTCACCCCTTTCCCCGCCGTCCCGCCTTCGCCCCTAGGAGCCCCCGCCCATGCGTAAAGAAACCCGCGTCCATTTTAAGGCCTATGTGAGCCAGCTCGCGCTGCTCAACGGCATCGATGCTGCCGAGGTCACGGCGACGCGCTTTAGCGTCGCCCCGTCCGTCGAGCAGACGCTGGAAGAGAAAATTCAGGAGTCGAGCGACTTCCTGCGCGAGATCAGCATCGTCGGCGTGCCCGATCAGACCGCCCAGAAAGTCGGCGTCGGCACCACGCGCCCGCTCGCGTCCCGTACCAACACCAAGAGCGGCCAGCGCCGCACGCCCACCGATCCCACCGATACGCACGATCATGGCACCTATTTTTGCCGCAAGACCGATTATGACCATGCGATTCCCTATGCCAAGCTCGACGCCTGGCGACATAAGCCGACCTTCCAGACGCTGCTGCGCGACGCGATCCTTGAGCAGCAGGGCCGCGACCGGATCATGATCGGCTTTAACGGCACGTCCGCCGCCGCCACCACGGATCGCGACGCCAATCCGCTGTTGCAGGACGTCAACGAGGGCTGGCTGCACAAGATCCGCACCCATGCGCCCGAGCGCGTGCTGAATGACGGCGAGCTGTCCACGGCGCCGGATAAGGCCATCTATGTCGCCGCCGGCGTCGAAGTGGTCGATGGCGACGCCACCAACACCGCAACCGCGCGGGCCGACTATGCCAATCTCGACGCGCTGGCGTTCGACATGCTCGATCTGCTCGATCCGTGGCACCGCTCCGATACCGACCTTGTCGTCATCGTGGGCTGGAAGCTGGTGAAGGATAAATATCTCAACCTGCTCCAGGCCGCCGGCGACAAGGCAACGGAGGGCGAGGCCGCGCACCGGATCCTCACGCTGCCCAAGCAGATGGCCGGCAAGCGCGCGATCATCGTGCCCTTCTTCCCCGAGGATGCGATGCTGGTCACCAGCCTCAAAAATCTGGCGATCTACTGGCAGGAGGAAACCCGCCGCCGCCAGATCAAGGATGAACCGGCGCTCGACCAGATCGAGAATTACGAGTCCGTCAACGAGGATTTCGTGGTCGAGGATTATGGCCGCGCCGCCCTGGCTGAAAATATCGTCATGGGCGCTGCTCCGGCGCCCGCCGACGACGACTAAGCACCGGCCAACCCGGTCATCCCCTTCCGCCCCATCTGACAGGACACGCACATGAGCCTCGCTCGACGCCACAGGGACCGTCTCAACGCCTCCCGCACTGTTGCGGCCGCTCCCAATGATGGGGCGGCCCCTGCCCCCGCCGTTTCTTCTCCGGCGGCGGGGGCGGGCAATAGCTCGCCCGCCGCACGCGCCGCCGCCCAGATGGCGCTGCGCCTCACCCATGACCTGCGCCGTCTCAAGGAAATCAAGGGCATCGCCGCCAAGATCGCGGCCAAGCGCAAGATGCTGCCCGAATATGTGGCTTGGGTGAAAGGCATTCTCGAAGCCGATGCGGGCGTGGGCACCGGCACCGCCGCCGATGTGCTGCCGACCATGATGGTCTGGCTGATCGACATTGGCGACTATGAGGACGCGCTCGATCTGCTGCCGTTCCTGCTGCGCCACAAGGTCGCCATGCCGGGCCGCTATAATCGCGATCCCGCCACGGTCGCGGTCGAGGAAATCGCAACCGCCGCGCTCAAGGCACAGGCCGCCGGCCAGACCTTCCGGCTTGGCACGCTCTACCGTGTTGCCGAGCTGACGGACGGCATCGACATGCATGATGAACCGCGCGCCAAGCTGCTCAAGGCGCTCGGGACCGAAGAATTGCGCCACGCCGAGGAAGACGAGGCCAGCGCGGAGGGCCGGCCGCTGATCGAAACGGCGCTTGCCTCGCTGATCGGCGCGCAGGGCCTGCACGATCGCATCGGCGTCAAGGATAAGATCAAGCGAGCGCAAAAGCTGCTGGCGGCCAATCTCGCCGCCTTCCCGCCCGCATCACCCGAACAGGGCGGCCCGGCCGCCTGACCAGCTCGCCCCCCGGCGCTCGGGGGCGGATCGCGCGAGACGGGAGGCCGCAAGGCCGCAGGGCCGTCCTCTGCCCCGATCCTCACCCCCGTAACCGGCGGGCCGATGGGAGGCAGAATTTGAGTTTCGTCACCGATCTCGACAATCCAGCACCGCCACTGCCCGAGGGCGCAGCCGATCCCGCCGCGCCGATCGCGGGCGACTGGTGGCCCGATATCGATCCGGCGCGAATCCGCACCGCCTATCGCATCCGCGAGGCGGTCACCCATGATCGACTGCGCGAGGCGCTGATCGCCGCGATCATCACCGTGGGCAATGATCTGGCCGACTGGCAGGCCGACCAGCTGGCCGCCGGCCATGCCGCGCTCGCCGCGATCCCCGCGCCCCGGATCGATGGGGAATCGCGCCTGCTGCTCTGCTACCGCCGCGCGGTCGCGCTCTATGCCAAGGCCGAGATTGTCGAGCGCTATCGCGATATCGACCTGACCGGCCCCGGCGAGCGCCGCGCCGAGGATCTCGATCCTTCCATTGGCGAGCTGCGCCGCGACGCGCTCCATGCCGTGCGCGATCTGCTCGGCCGCACCCGCACCATGGTGGACCTGATCTGATGGCGCAGCCGCTCACCCTTGCCGCGCGCCAGGGCGACACGCTCGATGCGCTGCTCTGGCGCGAGGCCGGCCTTGGCCCCGCCGCGCTGCCCGCCGTGCTTGATGCCAATCCCGGCTTGGCCGGCGCCGGCGCGATCCTGCCCGCCGGCACGCGCGTGACCGTGCCCGCCGCTGCGCCGGCCGCTTCCACCCTCCCGCTCATCAACCTTTGGGACTGACATGGACCTTCGCGACATCACTGGCCCTGCCGCCGAACTGATCGGCGCGCTCATGCCCTCGCTGCTCGGCTCGGCTGTGGCGCAGGCATGGAAACCGAAAATGCCGTGGCGCCAGCGCTTCCTGCAATGGGCGGTCGGCTCGGCCGTCTCCTATCACGCCATGCTCGCCATCGTCGCGCTCACCGATTGGGGCGGGTTCGTCGCCCAGTCGATCGGGTTCGGCATCGGCATGCTGGCGTGGGACGCCACCCCGCCGCTGCTGCGCGCTGCCCAGATCGCGCTCGCCAACGTGCCGAGCCGCCTTCTCGACCGCTTCCTGCCCAAAAAGGATTGAGCCCATGCAGCTATCGCCTAATTTCCGCCTGGCTGAATTTACCGCCTCGGACACCGCCACCCGCCTGCGCATCGCCAATGAGCCGAACGCGCAGCAGATCGCGGCGCTCAAGACGCTGTGCCTCAAGCTGCTGGAGCCGGTGCGCGCGCATTTCGGTCGGCCGGTGCGCATCACGTCCGGTTTCCGCACGCCCGCGCTCTGCCTCGCGATCGGCTCCACGGTCGGCTCCCAGCACGCCCAAGGCGAAGCGGCCGACTTTGAGATTGCCGGCATCGATAATGTCGCGGTCGCCACTTACATTCGCGATCGCCAGCCCTTCGATCAGTTGATCCTTGAGAATTATGTGCGCGGCCAGCCCAACAGCGGATGGATTCACGCCAGCTATCGCGAGGGCCGGCTGCGCAAGGACGTGCTCACCTATTCGCGGCAGACCTATTTCAAAGGTCTGGTTCCATGACGATCGGCGCCAGCCATATCGCCCTTGCCGGCGCGCTGGCCGCCAGCCTCGCGGGCATGGCTGGCTATGTCCATGGCGTCGGCGTCGGCGAAGCGCGCGAACTGGCGGCCCGCAAGCGCGCCGATGATGCGGCCGAAGTCGAGCGCCGCAAGTTGCAAGGCCAGATCGACGCCACAGCGCAGCAGCATCAGGCGGCCGAATATGCCCGCCAATCCAATGTTCGGGAAATCTACCATGAGAGCCAGAAAATCATCGAGCGGCCGGTTTATCGCAATGTCTGCATTGATGTTGATGGCGTCCGCCTGCTCGACGCGGCCGCTGCCACCGCCAACGGTAAGGATCTCGCCCCAGCTGCTGGCCCCGCCGCCGGCGCTGCCGCCGGTGCAGCGGGCGGATGATGGCGCGATGGCCGGCGCACAGACGCTGCCCAGCCTGATCGCCCTTTATGATGTCGCCGGGCAGATCCGCGTCGCCTTCATTGCCCTGCAAGAGCAGGTGCGCATCGCCATGGGCAGTCATGTCCAACCAGAGGGGGAGCGATAATGTCGAACATCGAACGGTTTGAGGATGATGCCGCTCGAATTCTCGGCCATCTTTATAAGGTTTTTCCGGTTCTCACGGACATTGATGCGCGTGCGATGAGCGAGGCTGGCCAGCCATCCCGGCGTTTCGGCGAGGCCATCGCGGGGCTCTATTGGCTGGAAGACGCTGGCTATATCAGCGTGCGCGAACGGCAAGCGTCTGGCTGCTTGGGGGCTACGCTGACACCCCTCGGCCTCCATCTTCTCGGCCGCGATTCCGGCGAAGACCACGAAATGCCGGCACCCGGCGCCCTGCTCATCCGCTATGTCGCAGAAGGGAAATCGTCGCTCGCTCGGGACACCGTGCGTTCCATCCTCGCGGCCGGCATGAAGGCGGGCATGAAATGAGGAAGCCCGATAGCCTCAAGGCGCTGCTGCTCGCCACCGTGCCCGGCCTCGACAAATCGCCCGAGCGGCTCGCGCTGTTCATCGATCGCGGGCAGATCGTCGGCGGCAATGGGCGCAGCCTGTCCTTCGAATATCGCTACACCCTGTGGAGAGCTTCACCGGGAGCCTCGATCAGCTGATGGTGCCGATCCTCGCATGGATCGCCGAGCATCAGCCCGAGCTGCTCGGCGTGCCCGGTGCCCAGCCCTTCACCTATCAGGCCGAGATACTGGACGAAGAGAGCCAGGACATATCCGTCATGATCGACCTGCGCGAGCCGGTCATCGTCGCTCCAAAGGATGGCGGCGGCTATGCGGTGAGCCATCCGGTACAACCGCCGCCGCAAAGCCTCGATCATTTCGAGGGCGTGCCCTCGGGCGCGAAGCTCTGGCAGATCTTCCTCGATGACACGCTGTTGCCGATGGATGCGCCCGATGGCTGACACGGACGGCCTCATTGAGCTGGAGCGCATCGCCGGCGCGCTGCTCGCCAATATGGACAGCAGCGGCCGCCGCCGCATCTTCCGCGCCATGGCCCGCGATCTGCGCGCCTCGCAATCCGCTCGCATCGGGGCGCAGCAAAATCCCGATGGCAGCGCCTTCGAGCCGCGCCGGCCGAAAAGTGCGCCGCGTGGCCGCTCTTATCCGCTGCGCTTTCTCTATCCGAAAAGCGCGGCCGCCCCGCGCGTCGTGTTCATGAAAAGTTGGGTCCGGCAAGGCCAGCTCATCACTGGCTATGACATTGAGCGCGGCGATATTCGCAGCTTTTTCTGGGACAAGATCGAAAAGCGCCTGCCAGTTGAGGCAAGCGATGCCGCCAAGCCCGGCGGGTCTTTGCGCCGCCGTGGAGCGATCCGACGCGCCGCCATGTTCCGCAAGCTACGCGGCGGCAAGTATCTGCGTCCCGGCGCTTCCGATGTGGAAATTTGGGTTGGCTTTGCAAACCGTGCGGCCGAGGTCGCCGGCATCCATCAAAAGGGACTGGAAGATCGCCCCGCGCTAAAGGCCGCGCCCGTGCGCTATCCGCGCCGGGAACTGCTTGGCCTGACCAATGCCGAGCGTGGGCGCATGCTCGACCTATTGCTGGCGCACCTAGAGATAAGAAAATAAATTCTTTATAATACGCCACTTACAACAATTATTATTCCACATGTCACCAGATGCCCTCTCCTGAATTGTCATCGTGAAATTCCGATGGCAATTGCAACTATGGTCACATCGCGTGACTGATAGCGGGGGGATAAATAATGGGTGGTCATATACGCGCGGTTTCGTGTGCTCTGTTGCTTCTGTCCAGCGGTTGCGGAGGCGATAGCGGGAGCAATAGTCAACAAACATTGTTGCCGCCTGTCCCACCTGCTCCGGCTCCGACGCCTACGCCGACACCCAAACCGACCCCTACCCCTACCCCTACCCCTACCCCTACCCCATCGTCGAGTACCCCGTATCGGGCCTCCATGGGCGTGCCTTTGATCGGCGAAATTGTGTTCGATATGAACCGGAACGGCATTTTTCCTGATACGGAGAACGGGGTCGATGATCTATTTGCGGCCACAAGTCGCAAGGGTGAATATGGCCCCGGGGTGAAAGACTGGTATGGTTTTACTTCGCCGGTGGACCCATCCGCCTATCCAACCATGATCAGCGGGACCAGCACATCGACGGGATTTTACTATGGCGGCATCATCCCCCCGACAAATGCAAGGATCGCCTCTCCCGCAACCGCACTGCTCGGCCACGACCATACGGCCACACTGCTGAAAAACGCCGGGCTGAATATGACGCCCAGTGAATTGCGGAATTTTGATACATTCGTTGAATTCGACAGCGCCGATGCCGCGAAACGAGAGCGCGCCCGCCAGATCGCCGCACTCAACCTCAAGCTTCTTCTGCATGCCGGATATGAGACCTACGAACCCGTTACAGGCGTGATCGTCCTTCACGATAAAATCGACCATGTTCGCCAGCAACTCAAGGCAGGCGCGGTCGACTTTAACAATGTCGAATCCATGGTGGCCGTGCTGAATCGCTCCAAATATGCCATTACGGATTCTAGGGGAAAGCGAGATGCGGCCGAGCTGATCGCCCGCTTTGGAAAGGCAGTGGATCAATATCTCACCGGTCCCGAGAGCATATCAGCAATCGAATATGGCATGAGGATATTGATCCTCCCGGAGCTGGAATGGATTTTGTTTCAGCATCCATCAGGACCAAATTTAGTGGAAGATATTTCTGTCAATAAAATCATTGACGTTTTTAGATTTTTTGAAGATGCCCCTGACATCAACAACGTTGATGCCAAATTTATTGCCGTAGCTGATTACATTGACTTCAATGCAAATGAAGAAATAAATATAACACCATACCATATTGTAAGCAATGATAGGACAATTGAACATGGACCAGTCCTTTATACAGACAAGGCTGTTTTATCGGTAAAAGTCCCTAACAGATTTTCGTCTGTGCTCAGCGCCTTCCTCGAGAAAGATGGCTCCGTTACGGTGAAGCGGACAGGTGCCGAGCAGGCTTTGGGCTGGTTCGAATATACATCCCGCGACCAGTCAGGCGTGACTAGTTCCTCTCGCGTTTACCTCCATTTAAAACCGGGGCGCTAAGCACATTGCCACGCCTGCAAAATCGCACTCCCCCCTTGTCGAACCCCTATTCGACAAGGGGCACCGTCTAGCCCTCGCGCCAATGCCCGCCAGACATGGCCGGCATGGCCGACACCTTCACCGCCGTTGATCTCTCACAGCTGCCCGCCCCCTCGATTGTCGAGCCGCTCGACTTTGAGGCGATCTATGGCGCTATGCTGGCAGACCTGCTCGCGCAGCTCCCAGACTTCGATGCGACGGTGGAATCCGACCCCGCCGTCAAGCTGCTCCAGATCGCCGCCTATCGCGAGCTGACCCTCCGCGCCCGCATCAATGATGCGGCGCGGGCCGTCATGGTCGCCTTCGCAGGTGGCGCGGATCTCGATCATCTGGCCGCCGTGTTCGGCGTCATGCGCCTGGTGCTCGTCCCGGCCGATACCGCCAACAGCATTCCCGCCGTCATGGAGAGCGATACCGAGCTGCGCCGCCGCGTGCTGCTCGCGCCGGAGGGCTATTCGGTCGCCGGGCCGGAGGGCGCCTATATCTTCCATGCCCTGTCCGCCGCGCCCGATGTGCTGGACGCCAGCGCGACCAGCCCCGAGCCGGCCGAGATCCGCGACCTCGTCCTCGACGTGCTGGGGGCGCAGGGCGCGGCGCCAGGCTTGATCGACGCGATGAACGCGGCGCTCGATAGCGCCATCTGGCCGGGCACGGTCATGGTGACGGTCCTCGCCCGCGAAGGCGACGGCCATGCCGCGCCGGCCCTGCTCGATACGGTGGATGCCTATCTCTCGGCCGAGACGCGCCGGCCGCTCACCGATTTCATCACCGTGCGCGGTGCGCAGATCGTGTCCTATGCCGTCATCGCCCAGCTCACCACCTTCATCGGGCCGGATAGCGCCATCGTGCTGGCCGAGGCGCGCGCACGGCTCGACGCCTATATTGCCGACAGCCACCGGCTCGGCCGCGACATCACCCGCAGCGGCATCATCGCCGCGCTGCATTGCCCCGGCGTGCAGAATGTCCTGCTCGCCAGCCCCGCCGTTGATATCGTGATGGATCGCACGCAAGCGGGCCACTGCACCGCGATCGACATCAGCCATGCGGGCGTGGGCGAATGACCAGCCTCCTGCCGCCCAATGCCACGCGCCTCGAACGGGCGCTGGAACAGGCGATGGCCCGCCTGGGCGCGGTGCCAACGCCGATCGAGACGACATGGCGGCCGGACAAGCTGCGCGCCGATCTGCTGCCCTATCTGGCCTATGGCCTCTCGGTCGATACATGGTCGCCGGAATGGTCGGTGGCGATCAAGCGCGAGCGGACCCGCCGCGCCATCGATATCCAGCGCCGCAAGGGCACGGCCGCATCGGTCCGCGCGATCGTCGCGGCACTGGGCGGCTCCATCGCGCTGCGCGAATGGTGGCAGAAAGAGCCGGTCGGCAACCCGCATAGTTTCGAGCTGATCCTCTCCATCGCCCAGCTGGGAAGGCAGGCCCCGAGCCCGGCCTATATCGAGAGCATCATCGAGGAAATCCGCCGCACCAAGCCGGTGCGCTCCACCTTCACCTTCACGCTGGCGCTAAGTGGTTCGGCGCGCATCGGCATGATCGCGGCGGCCCGCCCGGTCATCCATGCGCGGCTGAACTGCGCGGCGCCCGCATCCTGACACGAGGCGCCCCATGGCTTTGATCTTCACCGTTACCGATGCCGGCCGCGCCGCGCTGGTCAATGCGGCCGGCAATGGCACCGATGCGGTGCTGATCGCGACGGCCGGCTTGAGCGCCACGGCGATCGTGCCAGACCGAACGATGACGGCGCTGCCCGGCCAGTTCAAGACGCTCGCCACCCTGTCCGGCACGGACGTGGCCGATGACATCATCCATCTGATCATCCGCGATGAGAGCAATGCGGCCTTCACGCTGCGCAGCGTCGGACTGTATCTGGCCGATGGCACGCTGTTCGGCGTCTATGGCCAGGCCGAGCCGATCATCGAGAAGACGGCCGCCTCGCTCATGCTGCTGGAAATGAATATCCAGTTTGCGGATATCGCAGCGGACAGCGTCACCTTTGGCGACGCCAATTTCCTCAACCCGCCGGCCACCGAAACCACTATGGGAATCGCCGAACTGGCAACGCAAGCGGAGAGCGATTCCGGCACGGACGACAAGCGCATCGTCACGCCCAAGAAAATGCGCACGTCCGTTCTCGCATGGCTGGCGAGCTGGTTTGCCGATGTCTGGCGCGCCAGCAATGACGGCTCAGGCTCCGGCCTCGATGCAGATCTGCTCGATGGCCAGCATGGCAGCTATTATCGCGATCTTGGCAACGCCACTGGCAAAGCCCCGATCAGCGTGTTGCCATTTTTGGACGGCGATGAAGCTGTCGGGTGGGCGCGGATGAACGCCTCGGGCGATGGGGACGTGGGCGGATCGCTCCGTATCACAACTGCCGGCAACAATCTCACTTACTATCACGATGGCGTCCAGGTCTGGAGTGTTAGCCGCTATGGCAATATGAGCGTGACCGGCAATATTGCCATTAACGGCACCGCGACGATCGGCGGCAACACCGCGTGGCACGCCGGCAATGACGGCGCTGGCTCGGGCTGCGATGCGGATCTGCTCGATGGGCAGCATGGCGCCTATTATAACGCGCTGGGCAACGCCACGGGCACGCTCGCCAATGGCCGGCTTGGCGGCAGCTATGACGGCATCACCCAGATGACGATGACCCGCATCCGCCTGCTGTCCACCACGGACGCCAGCCTTGAGAGCGTCAATCACGCCCTGCAGGTGGGGCCGGATAGCGGCGCCTGCCTCCTGCTCGATAATAATGAGATCATGTGCCGGAACAATGGCGAGCCGGGGCCGCTCTATATCAACAATGATGGCGGCCTGGTTGAGATCAACGGCGGGAAAGCATGGCATGCCGGCAATGACGGGGCCGGCTCGGGCCTCGATGCCGACCTGCTCGATGGCCTGCACGGCTCCGCCTTTGCCAAGGTCGCTGACTTCGCCAACTCCCAGGCCAATAATGGCTATGTGAAGTTGCCCGGCGGGCTGATCATCCAATGGGTCAATGTCGTCAACGGCACATCAAATGCCGCCCCCTTCGTCTGGCCCATCCCGTTCCCCAAAGCGGTCTTTGCGGCGGTGCCCGGCTCACGACAGGGCCTGACCTTTTCCGGCTCACAATCGGTCTATCTCAACAATGTCACCACGACCGGCGGCTCGCTCTGGGCCAACAACGGCGGCAACCATTCCACGACCTCCTGCGTCATCGCCATCGGCAACTGAAAGGAACCCTCCCCATGAAAACCACCATTGGCGCCTATGACGCCGCCACCCGCAGCGTGCCCGTCACCTTCACGGAAGGCACCATCAAGCACCGCCGTTCTGTCAATGCCGTGCATAAGGACGATGGCAGCTATGACCGCGCGGCGACCAAGGCACGCGTCGAGGAAGTGGCGATGGGCGTCGCGGTCAAGATCGAAGCTGGCGTGATCCAAGACGAACCCGCATAAATAGCGGCGGCTTGTCGAACCCCCATTCGACAAGCCGCACCCCGCGCTCGGCCGGCGCGATCGCGTCATGGTCCGGCCCCATGAGCGCAAAACCCGATATTCAGCGACTGGTGGGCGACATTGTGCGCGCCGGCCTCATCGCGTCCGTCGATCATGCCGCGCGCCGCTGCACCGTCGAGATCGGCGATCTGGAAACCGGCCCGCTGCCGTGGCTGGCCTTTCGCGCCGGCCGCCTGCGCATCTGGTCACCACCATCGGTGGGCGAGCAATGCGTGCTGATCTGCCCCGAGGGCGACACCAACGCCGGTATCGTCCTGCTCGGCCTCTATTGCGATGCCTTCGATGCGCCGGACAGCTCGCCCGATATCATCAAACTGGAATTCGAGGACGGCACCGCGATCAGCTATGACATGGCGGCGCACACGCTCACCATCTCGCTCGCCAGCGGCGGCACGGCCACCATCGATGCGCCCGGCGGCATCACCATCAATGGCCCGGTGACGATCAACGATGATGTCACCCTGAATGGTAAGCTGACCGCCAGCGATGATGTCATTGCGGATGGCAAGAGCCTCAAGGGCCATATGCACAGCGGCGTCCAGCCCGGCTCCGGCCAGTCGGGGGCGCCGGTATGACCGACCCTTGGAAAGTCCCTTTGAAAGATCGCGTTCGCTATTGCCGTCTGATCATTTGGGCTGGCGTTGTCATCCGCGAGCGCCGACCGGGCGGCCTGCTCTGGACACTTCGCCACCCGCGCGACTGGTTCCGCTACGGCTCCGGGTTGGATTGCGGCTGATGCGCGGCATGTCCACCCGCACCGGCAAGCCGATCGATGGCGAGGCGCATCTGGCGCAATCGATCGCCGATATCCTGCGCACGCCGATCGGCACGCGCGTGGGGCGGCGTGATTATGGTTCGCTGCTGCCGCTGCTCATCGATCAGCCGCTCAATGCCGCTGGCCGCGTGCGCCTGTTCGCCGCCTCCGCCCTCGCCATCGCCCGCTGGGAACCGCGCATCAAGGTCACCGCCTTTGAGCTGGCCGCCACGGCAGACGGCAAGGCCGCGCTCGCCATCATCGGCCGCCGCCGCGACCTGCCCCGGCCGCCCGCCGCCACCCGCTTCCTCGTCCCCCTGTCCGCCTCCTGAAAGGATCATCCTCCATGCCCGATTTTCATGGCATCCAGACCGTCGAAGCCAGCGACGGCACGCGCTCCATTTCCACCGCCGCCACCGCCGTCATTGGCCTGGTCGTCACCGCGCCCGATGCGCAGGCCGACGCCTTCCCGCTCGATCGCCCGGTGCTGATCACCAATGTGGAAGCCGCGATCGGCAAGATCGGCGCCGCCGGCACCGCTCGCACGGCCCTGCGCGCCATCGCCAATCAGGCCCGCCCCATCATCGTGCTGGTGCGCGTTGCACCGGGCGCCGGCGCGGACGAGGAAGAGATTGCAACGGCGACCAACGCCAATGTGATCGGCACCACGGACGAGGCCGGCCAGAAGAGCGGCTTGCAGGCGCTGCTGGCAGCCGAGGCGCAGCTGGGCGTCAAGCCGCGCATCATCGGCGCGCCGGGGCTCGACACGAAGCCCGTCACCACGGCGATGATCGTCGTCACCAAGAAGCTGCGCGCCATGGCCTATGCCGCCGCGCTGGGCGAGACGGTCGAAGAGGCCATCACCTATGCCGATGACTTCTCGGCGCGCGAGCTGATGCTGCTCTACCCCGATATCCGCATGACGGATGAGGAAGGCGCGATCGTCACCGTGCCGGCCGCCGCCGCCGCGCTCGGCCTGCGCGCCGCCATCGATCGCGACACGGGTTTCTGGAAAACCCTCTCCAACGTCGCCTTGCAGGGCGTGCTGGGGCTCACCCGCGATATCCAGTGGGATATCACCAATAGCGACAGCGAGGCCGGGCTGCTCAATGCGGCGGGCATCACGGCGCTGGTCAATGCCAATGGCGGCTATCGCTTCTGGGGCAACCGCACCCGCTCGGATACTCCGCTGTTCATCTTCGAGAGCACCACGCGCACCGCGCAGGTGCTGCTCGACACCATCGCGGCCGGCCTGCTCTGGGCAGTCGATAAGCCGCTGCGCCCCAGTCTCGCCAAGGATATCGTCGAGACGATCAACGCCAAGCTGCGCGAGCTGAAATCCGCCGGCGCGCTGATCGGCGCCAATGCCTGGTTCGATCCCGAGCGCAACACGCCCGACACGCTCGCCGCCGGCAAGCTGTGGATCGACTATGATTTCACGGCCGTGCCGCCGCTGGAGCAGCTCACCCTCACCCAGCGCATTACCGACAGTTATTTCGCCGATTTCGCCCGCGCCCTTGAGGAACAGGTCTGATCCCGCGCGCCCGCAGCCTTCCCCCTTCCTGAACAGGAGACAGCCCCATGCTTCCCAGCGTCCTCAAGGACATGATCCTCTACAATGATGCGCAGGCCTATATCGGCAAGGCCAAGACGGTCACCCTGCCCAACCTTTCCCGCAAGATGGAGGCATGGCGCGCCGCCGGCATGCACCGCGCGGTCAAGATCGACATGGGCGCCGAGGATGATCTGGCGATCGAGCATAGCTATGGCGGCCCCGAGCGGCAGATTTTCGAGCAATATGGCCTGCTCGGCGTCTCGGCCGTGGGCCTGCGCTTCGTCGGCGCCTATCAGAATGACGAGACGGGCGCTTACGACACCTATGAGATTGTCGCGCGCGGCCGCCATAGCGAGATCGCCATGGGCGACCAGACACCCGGCGAGATGGGCGAGTTCAAGGTCACCACGGACTGCGCCTATTACAAGCTCATCCACAATGGCCGCACGCTGATCGAGGATGATCCGCTCAACATGCTGCTGATCGTCAACGGCGTGGATCTCTACACCGGCCGGCGCGCGGCGCTCGGGCTCTGACCCATCCGGCCGGGCGGCGCGCTGCCCGGCCGATCCCTTCCCCTTCTCATCACAGGATAGCCGACCATGGCCGACACCAAGCCCACCCTTCGTTCCGTCGCCCTCGACACGCCCATCGTGCGCGGCGAGCAGACCATCGAGCGCCTCGATATCCGCAAGCCCGGCTCGGGCGAGCTGCGCGGCCTCTCGCTGGTCGATCTGGGGCAGCTCAAGGTCGATGCGCTCATCAAGATCGCGCCGCGCGTCACGCTGCCGCCCATCACCGAGGCCGAGGCGTCCAATCTCGACCCGGCCGACTTGCTGGCGCTGGGCGCGGAGATTGGCAGTTTTTTGCTACAGAAGCGGCAGCGCACGGATGCCCTCGCGCAGTAGAAGACGCCATGGCGGACGTGGCGATCATCTTCCATTGGTCGCCGCCCGTCATGGACGCGATGCCGCTTTCTGAATTGATGTCATGGCGCGCGCAGGCCGCCCGCCGTTCCCAACAGGACAAGTCCTCCCATGGCTGACCGTGAACTGCGCTTGCGCATGATCCTCGAAGGGCTCGACAAGCTCACCGCACCGCTCAAAGCCGTTGCCGGCGCCAGCGGCGTCACCAACAAGGAACTGTCCGAAACGCGCACCACGTTGAAAGCGCTCGACGCGGTGCAGCAGGATATCGGCCGATTTCGTGAACTGAAAACCGGCCTGTCCGAGACGGCCAAACAGATGGAGCTGGCGCGCACGCGCGCGAGCGAGCTGGGCCGGCAGATCGCGCAGACGGAAAATCCGAGCCGCCAGCTGCGCACCGAGTTCAACCGGGCGCGCAAGGAATCCGAGCAGCTCACGGCCAGGCATCAGCTGCTCCATGGCGAATTGGGCACGCTACGCGGCCGGCTCGATGAGGCGGGCGTCTCCACGCGCAACCTTGTGGAGCATGAGCGCCGCCTGCGCACGGAAACCGATCAGGCAAACGAAGCCTTGCGCGCGCAAACCGACGCGCTGGACCGGCAGGCACAGGCCCATCGCAATAGCGAGAAGCTGCGCGATATCAGCGGCAAGGCCACCGCGCTCGGCATCGGCCTGACCGGCGCCGGCACGGCCGCCGCTGCACCGGTCGCGATTGCCGTCAAACAGGCCATGGCGCTGGAAAAGAAGATGTCCGATGTGCGCAAGGTGGTCGATTTCCCGACACCGGAAGCGTTCAAGGCAATGACCAACGATATCCGCCGCCTCGCCATGGAAATCCCCATCGCGGAAGGCGAGATTGCCGACATCATCGCGGAAGCCGGCCGCGCCGGCGTGCCGCGCGAGGAACTGCTGCGCTTTGGCAAAGACGCCGCCCAGATGGCCGTCGCGCTGGAAACCTCCGGTGGAGAGGCTGGCGCGATGATGGCCAAATGGCGCAACGCCTTCGCCATGGGGCAGGATGAGGTTGTCGAGCTGGGCAACCAGATCAACGCGCTCACCAATAATTTTGGCGGTAATGTCGCCGCCGTCACCCAGACCGTAACCGCGATCGGCCCGCTGGGCCGGACGGCCGCCACCGCCGGCGCGCAAATCGCCGGCCTTTCCCAGATCATGGACGCCAACGGCGTTGACGCCAATATCGCCGCCACCGGCATCAAGAATATGCTGCTGGCGCTGACCAGCGGGGACGCGGCCACCAAGCGACAGAGCAAGGCCTATCAGGCGCTCGGCCTCGATGCCGTAAAAATGTCCAAGCAGATGCAGCGCGACGCCGGCGGCGCCATCCTCACTGTGCTGGAGCGCATTCAGGCATTGCCGGCGGCGGCGCAGGCCAGCACGCTTAGCCAGTTGTTCGGCACCCAGAGCGTGACGGCGATCGCGCCGCTGCTGAACAACCTTGACGAGTTGAAGCGCAACTTCGCGCTGGTGGGCAACGAGAGCCAATATGCCGGCTCGATGCTGGAAGAATATACCAACGCCATCGACAACTCCGAAGGCTCGGTTCAGCTCGCCATCAACAGTCAAAAGGCCCTCGCCGGCATCATGGGCGACACCTTGCTCCCCATGGTGCAGGACATCGCCGACCAGATGCGCGAAGCCGGCAAGGGTATGTTTGAATGGGCCGAGCAGCACCCCAATCTGACGAAGGCCATCATGATGTTCATGGGCGTGGGCGGCGGGCTGCTGATCCTGCTTGGCGCACTGGCCCTTGCCTTTGCCGCCGTGACGTTCGCCGCCGCGCCGCTGGTCAAGATCCTCGGCGTGTCCATCGGCGCCTTCTTTGGCTGGGCCGCCGCCATCATCGCTGCAATCGCCCTTGTCGCGACCGCCGCCTACCTGATCTATGAAAATTGGGACACGCTCGTCACACTCTGGAATGACACATGGGCGGCCATCGGCGAGGTCGCGTCCGCCGCGCTGGACCTGCTCATCGACGGCTTCATGAACTTCACCCCGCTCGGCCTGTTCATTCAGGCGATGATGCCAGTGCTCGACTATTTGCGCAGCATCGACCTGGGCGACATCGGTCGCGAGCTGATCGCCGGGCTCATCAAGGGCATCACCGATCAGCTGAAAGCGCTCAAGGATACTGTCGTCGGCGCGGCCTCGTCCGTCTCCAACTGGTTCAAGGAAAAGCTCGGCATCCACAGCCCGAGCCGCGTGTTCGCCCAATATGGCGGGTTCATGATGCAGGGGCTGGAAGGCGGCATTGCGGCCGATCAGGCCGGCCCGCTTGACCGTATCAGGATGATCTCGGCCGACATCATGAAGGCCATGGCGGCCGGCGCAGCGGTGCCTGCAATTGCGGCATCGCCGGCGGCGGCCGCCGCGTCCCCCTCGTCCGCAAGCATCGGCCCGGTCACCATCGTGATCCAGCAGCAGCCAGGACAGAATGCGCAGGATCTCGCCCGGCTCGTGCGGCAGGAGATTGAGGCGATCAAGCGCGGGGAAGCCGCCGCAGCCCGCTCGCGCTTTGCCGACGAGCAGGATTATGGAGGCTTCCTATGAGCGCCATCATGTCGCTGGGCATGTTCGTCTTCTCGATCCCCACGCTCGCCTATGACCAGCTCCAGCGCCGCTCGGATTTTCGCCACGCCCGCAATCCCCGCGTCGGCGCGCGCGATGCTGCGCAGTTTCTCGGGCCGGGCGATGAGACGATCTCGCTAGGCGGCGTGGTCTATGCCGAGCTGACCGATGGCGAGGCCTCGCTGGACGAGCTGCGCGCCATGGCGCTCGCCGGCGAGGCCCTGCCGCTGATCTGCGCGCGCGGCACCGTCTATGGCAATTACGTCATCACTGCGCTGGACGAGCGGCACCGGGAGTTCTTCCCCGATGGCAGCGCCCGCGCGATCGATTTCGGGCTGGATCTGCTGCGCGTGGATGATGACCCGGCCGAACCCGGCGAAAGCGTGCCGGCATGACGAGGATCTCGCCCGTGCCGGACTGGCGCATCATGCTCGATGGCAAGGATCTGACATCGCGCCTGCGCCCGCGCCTCATCGAGCTATCCCTGACCGAGAAGCGCGGCGGTGAGGCCGATCAACTTGATATCACGCTCGACGATGCGGACGGCAAGCTCGCCATCCCCAAGCCAGGCGTGCGGCTCCAGCTCGCGCTAGGCTGGGCGCAGGGCAGCGATGTGACCGTGGGGCTGATCGACAAGGGCGATTATATCGTGGATGCGGTCGATCATGGCGGCGCGCCCGATGTCCTGACCCTGCGCGCTCGCGCCGCCGATCTATCGAGCGGCGTGCGCGAGCGACAGGAGAAGAGCTGGCGCGATACCACGCTGGGGGCGATCGTGCGGGACGTAGCCGGCCGCAACAAGCTCACGCCGCGCGTCGCGGCAAAGCTCGCGGGAGTCGCGGTCGCCTCGGCCGTGCAGAGCCGCGAAAGCGATCTCGCCTTCCTGCGCCGGCTCGGGAAAGAACATGATGCGGTTGCCACCATCAAGGCCGGCGCACTCATCTTCTCACCGATCGGCGCGGGCATGACGCCCACCGGCAAGGCGATTCCCGCCGCCACCATCCAGCGCCGCGACGGCGATGGCCACCGCTTCTCGATCGAGACGCAGGAGGAAGTGACCGGCATCGAGGCCAGCTATCACGATCTGGGCAGCGGCAAGAAAAAGAAGGTGCTGGCCGGTGCGAAGGGCAAGACCCGCCGCCTCTCGCGCGCCTATCCCACCGAGGCGGCCGCCAAGGCAGCAGCGCAGGCCGAGCAGCGCCGCGCCGGGCGCATGCCCATGAAGCTATCGTTCAATCTCGCGCTCGGCCGGCCGGATTTATACCCCGAGCGCCGCGTCACCGTGCGGGGTTGGAAGCCGGAGATCGACGGCACGCAATGGTTGATCGCACAGGTCGCCCACCGCCTCGGCGGCAATGGGTTCACGACCTCGCTTGAGATGGAAGCCACTTAGCTAGCCCATACGGCAATGCCGGACCTTTACGCTTGCAGCATATACGGCATTGCCGTATATGCATGATATGCACACGGTCATCGAAACCAACGCTTATCTCTCCGCTGCCAAAGATGCCGACATGGCAGATGAGGAACGCAGCGCGATCGTTGACCTGCTTGCCGGCAATCCGGTGGCGGGCGATGTCATGCCCGGCTGTGGTGGTGCGCGGAAGCTGCGCGTGGCCAAGCCCGGAAAAGGCAAGAGCGGCGGTTATCGCGTCATCACCTATTATGGCGGCGAAGACGTGCCGGTGTTCCTGCTGACCGTGTTCGGCAAAAACGAGAAGGTCAGTCTCAACAAGGCCGAGCGGAACGCTTTGGCAGGACTGACCAAGGTTTTGAAAGACAGCATCTAAGCCATGGAGGGCAACAGATGACGAAGACAGCTTTTGACAAGATCGCGGCGGGCCTCACCGACGCCATCGCCTATGCGAAGGGTGACGCCACACAGGCGCGCGTGGCCGCGCCGCTCGATGTGCGCGCCATTCGTGAGGCGACGCACCGGTCACAGGGTGAGTTCGCGACCACCTATCAGATCCCGATCGGCACACTGCGCGATTGGGAGCAGCAACGGCGCCGGCCGGATGCGCCAGCACGGACCCTGCTCACGCTGATCCAGCGCGATCCGGAAGCGGTCGCGCGCATGCTGGCCTAAAGCCTCCAGAGGGCTGACGCCTACAAAGGAAATGAAGCACGATGCCTGACGAAAAACCTGTCATCTTTGATGACGACAACAGGGAATGGACCGAAAGGGACTTCGCGCGCGCACTGAGAGGCGACGCCATCCCGGAGCATATTCGCGCCGCTTTCGCCAGCGCTAGAGCATCACGCGGCTCCCGCCCCGAAGATGTGTTCATCACCAAGGAAGAAAGGAAAAAATTCAACAATCTCTGCCGGATTTTACGCGCAGAAACGGCAGACCATCCTTTGATCGGGGACGCAATCATCCGCGCATATCCCCTCATCTCAGGCAAAAGATGGATCGATGACGACGATACTCGAAAGCTCGCGGATGAATTTGCGAATGCTCTCGAAGATGGGGTGGCATATCGAGGCGCCCCAATAGATGATTACGTGAAGGAACCTTGGCTTTCCCTGTGGCGCCGGACCTGCCACCGCGCCATGTGTCGTGCTCAAATGGAGCTCGAAAGGTGATAACGCAGGCGTTCGACGGCGGTTGCGAACTGGCCCCGGCATGCTGCGTTCCGAAGTTGGCTATTCGATGCAAAGTTCATAATCATGACGGTTGAGTGGCCGCACCATCCCAAGCACCGCCCGCATAGCTTTTGTATAATTTTGATTGATTTTGCAAAAATGTGCGTATACTGGCCAGCGGAAAGGGGAACCTTATGCCGGTCGCTACGATGGAAGATGTCTGCTCGTCACTTGAGCCGTACCACGACACAATCCGCGAAATTGTCCATGGGGCTTGGGCTGAGTGGCGGGCCGTTGATGCGTTCCGGCAGACGAACGATTATGGTTCGATAGCCTTTAAGCGGACCATCTCGAACTACGTGTTCGATGCAATTGCGCGCCGCGCCGTGAGAGCGTTTTCAGCACATGCCCGCGTACACATCCGTTCGGAGGCACAGACGGTAAAATTTTTCGCGGGTGGCGATGTGCTCTTTCGTTTCAAAAAGGGCGATGACATGATGTTGGGGCGCAACATCCCAACTGAAGCTGCTCTCGCATTCATCGACGCTGATGGTGTCGTTCCCGGTCTACCGCCCGAGACCGCCAAGGTTGAGATTATATGGCTTCCAAATGAAATCTGGACAGAAATTGATCGGGTTCTGGTCATTGCTCGTGATGGAGATCGACTGATCTGGGAATATGACCTCGGCGCCGCCAAGGGTGGCGCAGAAGTGATCTTGCTGCCGACGCCAACTCCGCCCGAACCTACCGATGATAACGATATGCCCTTGGTCAAGCCCAAGCCTGTTGGCAAGCCAAAGACCGGCGAAGAAGCGAAGTAGAACCATGTCCAATGTGGGCGATATGCTGCGCGTTGCGCGGCAGCGATTGGGATTCACGCAGAAGTTGGCTGCAGAGCGCTTAAACGTGCCTCAGCCCGTCCTCTCGCGCTTTGAGAATGGTGTCTCGGAACCCGATGAAAGCCTGCTTGAGCGCGCATCTGATGCCTATAGCGTTCCCGTAGAATTTTTCCATGTCCGAGAAACAGTATTCGGGCCCCCGGTAAGCGTTCACGCCATGCTGCGCGGTAAGGCTGATGTGACCGCTCGCGAAGTCGACGCGATCACTGCGGAACTCAACATTCGCGTCATGCAACTTCGTCGCTTTTTGGAAGCAGTCGACTTTGAACCGACGACTGATGTGCCGGTTATGGATATTGAGCAATATGGTAGCGCAGAGCAGATTGCTGAACTGGTGCGCCGCCATTGGCGAGTTCCGAATGGACCCGTCAAAAATCTGATGCGATTGGCTGAAAAAGCCGGTGTAGTGGTGGGTTTATCGGAGTTCGGCGGCGCAGCAGTTAGCGGCGTTACCTTCCGCGTGCCGGGCCGACCCCCGTTAATCCTTCTCAACGGTACACATCCGGGAGATCGCCTACGCTTCACTCTGGCGCACGAACTGGGCCACCTTGTCATGCATCGCTTTCCGACCCCTGAAATGGAACAGGAGGCTAATGAATTTGCATCAGCATTGCTGATGCCGGCCGCTGACATTCGTCCGGCGTTCAGCGGACGACGAGTCACGATCGAACTGCTTGCTTCGCTCAAGCCAGAATGGAAGGTCTCGATGCAATCGCTGCTCATGCGAGCTTCCAACATCGGAGCGATCACGAACAACCAGAGCCGTTATCTATGGCAGCAGATCAGCTCACGGGGCTGGAGGTTACGAGAGCCTGCCAGCCTAGAGATCGCGCCGGAGCGACCGTCAGTGTTGGATTCAATCATTCGCACACACCTCGATACGCTGGGCTACACGATGCCCGAACTTTCTGGGCTAATCCCGCTATACGAGGGGGAGTTCGTCTCGATGTACGGTTTGGCAGCAGATCCTGATAATCGCCCCAAGCTCCGGATTGTACGATAATGTAACTAAACTCGCGCCCGAATTTCCAAAACCCGGAACAATGTGAGGACAGACGCGAGAACCAGAGTCACGCTGTATAGAAACATGAGCAACCCTATTGCCGAAAAAAATGCGTTCACGATCACTACATCGATAAAATCGAATATTAGTGGTATGGGTTTTTGGCCGAAGCAAAATGAATAAAGCAGTGTAATTATCTGCATTACGACCGCGTGAGTCACGCTCCCTACTATAATAAGAAGCGGAGACCTGTTACCCAATTCTGGTTCTGGCGCGGACAGCGCTTGACGAGAAGGCTGGTCCAGAACAGCAAAAATAACTGCATAAGCAGCTATCGAGAACCCAGCCAACGTCGGAAGCACACTCATCGCAGCGGCATTCCAGCTTTCTGAAACGACACTGGGCCAGCATAATACGGCCAAAAGCACACTACATCGGAAATACCCTGAATAGACTATTGCACGCAGGCCGCCGTGGCTCGCGTATACGAGCCCCAGCGTCCTCAACATGCCTGTCTGAAAAGCATTCATCGCAACGCAGCTCTCGCCTCCGCGATGTGTGCGAAGATCCTATGTGCGAGTTCTTGAAAAACGCTCATCTCTCTTCGTTCCTCAGCTTTGTAGGTATCGCGCTCGATCAACGGCTGTTCATCAGTATTTTGCGTCGTAAGAATACCGTTAATTAAAGCTTTTGCTCTAACATTTCCGTTTTCTGCAGCTACTTTAGCCAGATTTTGCGTTCTTTCACTAGGGGTAATGTCGTTTCTTCCTCTAGCACGGAGGCTTTCCTCATAAACGTCCGCATTTTGTTCCCTGAGGCGCCTTTCAATAATATCAGCAAGACTTTCCCCAATATCATCGCTGTTGGGACGACTTATACATATCTGGAGCTCTTTAAGATGAGGAAGCGCAAGTATCCGATCCACCTCATCATAGTTTTTGACGATATCACTCTCAACAACTCCAAAACGCTCTTGGATATTGGAGTGAGAAAGTGCTTCGTTAAAATACTGCCCCACCGACCGTGCGCTCAAGCCTTTCGATGAAGCATAAGTGGAGAACGCGACAACGTGCAGATCTGAATCTAATTGAAAATAGAATGCGGCGTGATTTGGACGAAGATTCTCAGGAATATTAATTTCTTCTAACTTATCAGGAGTCGCTGAATCAAAATCTTCTAAGTCAAACCAGTCTCCATCAATATCTATTTCAGTATACTTTGAAAATACACCAATCCTAGAATCGACATCAAAAAAACTGATTGCCAAATACGTATCCCCATACACCCTAATTCCCTGACGAAGGTGAGCGAGAGCATTTATTAGAGAAACGTAATCGCGATCCCTATCCTCTGCAATACGTATATTAATTGCAGCAACTTCCAACTTAGAAGAACGCGCCATTTATTCCCCCCTCCAACGCATCTTAATTATCTAACGCACAATACCAATATTTCTCGAATTTTGAACCTGCGCCTCCCCCTGCCCTCAAATCTTCCTGACAATCCCCACGACGCGGCCCAGCACATGCAGTTCGCCGTCATAGGCGAGTTCTTGCGGCACGTTCTGATTGTCGGAGAGGATTTTGATTGATCCGTCGGCCATGGGGCGCAGGCGTTTGACCATGCCGCTGTTGCCGTAGGCGATTGCCCAGATCTTGTCAGCGAGGTGGATCGACTGCTCTGATGTGTCGATCAGCAGGAGGTCCGTGTCCCAGATGGTGGGGAACATGGAATCGCCGATGCCCTGGGCGAAATAGAGATGCTCGGGCGATGCCCCGGTATATTGGCGTAGCCACTCGCGTGAGAAATGCCGCACTGTGGTGGTGACGGGCACTTCCAGTTCCGTCGCGCCCATGCCGTATTTGAGATCAATCTCGCGCACTTCGACCAGATCAAGCTGCTCGGCCAACACCGCCGCTGTGGGGGGCGGTATCGCGCCCTCAGCAGGATCGTCCGCTTCCATCGCCAGATACGCGGTCGACGTTCCCAACTCCCGTGCGATGCGATGAAGATGCGACGAACTGGTGCTGATGCCCTTCTCTAATTTAGCGATCGTAGCCTGCGAGACTCCGGCCCGCCGTGCCAGCTCACTTTGAGACAGGTTCGCGGACGCGCGACGTTCAGCAATACGTTCACCAGTCGTCATATCGCCACCTTATTCCGTTTGGAATAATTGGCGACCATCGTTTTACACTTGACCATGTAATTCCTTTTGGAATAACTCATGGCCATGGAAATCGAATTATCCCCTTTTGAAGCGCTGGAGCGGGCGATTGAAACCGCCGGCAGCCAATCGGCCCTAGGTCGCATATGCGGCGTCGGACAGCCGGCCGTTTGGAAATGGCTCCAATCAGCCAAGCGCCTCCCCGCCGAGCATGTGCTCAAGGTCGAGGCGGCCACTGGCGTTTCCCGCCATCTGCTACGTCCGGACATTTACCCCCTTCCCTCCACTGCCGAGGCGACCGAGCCGGGCGAGGAATGCGGGTCAATCCTAACGGGCGGCGCCGAACCCGTCGCTTGCGATCGGCGCCGGAAATTGCAGCCGGACAACGACGCATGAGCAGCGCGCAAAAACATTATCGCCATGGCGAGATCATGCCCGCCGCGCACTGCCGCTATTGCCATGGCAGCGGCTCGGTGAAGGTCATCAAAGGCAGCGCCTTCGGCCTACCCCGGCTCGTCTCCACCCCATGCGCACACCGCGCCGGCGATCCATTCAGCGAGCAACGCCGGTCATCGCGCCTGTCCCGCCTCATCTCCATCATCTTTTCGCGTCGAGGCCGCTCATGACCTTTTCCCCGCTCGATCAGGAAACCATCCGCGCACTGGTGCGCGAAGAAATTGCGCTCGATGAGATGCGCCGGATCGAACAGGCCCCCTCTCCCGCCTGTCCGACCTGCGGCTGTCTCGCCGAGAGCATGGGGGCTGGCGTCCCTCCCACGGCGCCAGCCCCCGCCCACCCCATCAATCCCGGCCTTGCTTACATGCCAGAGTCGCTCCGGCTCGGCGCGCAGGAAGCGCTGGATGACGACATGGACGGCCTCGATTGGGGCCACCTTGCTATGCCGGTGGAGGGCGAGTGATGCCTAGCAACGTGCAGTATGTTGTCGTCGAGAACGCTGGGTACGAAGGCGAATGCGACGTCGCTAAGTTCGGCACCCGCTGGGCTGCTGAGCGATGGATGGAGCGAACTTACAGCGCCCGCGAGATCGACGCCCTCCACATGGATATCTGCATAGAGGAAGATGGACAGCGCACCTACGATCCCTGCGGTTTTGGGCCGCAATGACCAAGGCCCGCGCACCCATGACATTCTCGCTGGCTATCACCCGCATCGCCGGGCTGATTGGCTGGGAGGAAGCCGCCCGCGCCACCGATCGTTCCGAGCGCACCGTGCGCCTGTGGAGCGAAGGCGATGCCGGCACCTTGCCCTCGCTCGATCAGGCCATGGCGTTGGACCGCGCCTATCTGGCCGCCGGTGGTGGCGAGGCGCTCATCCTCGAAAGCTATGCGCGGCAGATCGATGTCGCCATGGCGGCCGCGCTCGCCTGCCAGCGCAGCCTGTCGGACGAGATTGCCGAGACGGCGCGCGAGAGCGCCGAGGCGATCGCCAGCTCCATCCGCGTCACACAGCCGGGCGCCACGGCGACGGCCATCTATCACGCCATCGCCGAAACCGAGGAAGCTAGCGGGGCCTGCACCCGCCTTCTCGCGCGGCTCAAAAGCTTCCTGCCGGGCAATGTCGCCGAGCAGGATCAACAGGGGAGCATCTGAAATGAGGCCGAGGCGTATCCCTCCAATTGACTGCCCGCATTGCGGCCGGCCGGCGCTGGTGCGTTCCAGCGAGAAGGCCACCGCGCTGGTGCGGGAGGTCCGCTATCTTTGCGACAATGACGCCTGCGCCTGCCAGTTTCTGGCGCAGATCGAGATTGTCAGCATGGTGCAGCCCAGCCTGCGCCCCGCGCCGGGCATCATCCTGCCGGGGCCGCGCCGGCCCGCCAATGATGATGAGCCCGCGCCCGCCAACGACGATGTGCCGGACAAGTCGAGGGCGCATCGCATGACCTAAGCCGCCGACCGCTCCGCTCCCTTTCTCGCCCTTTTCCGCCACCTGTCAGCCCTGCTGCCGGGAACGCCCTCCCCTTGCCAGATGGAATCGCTCCCATGCCCCACCGTCCGCTGCGCATCGCCAGACAAGCCCCGCCAACCCGCAAGAGCATGGCTCGCCGCTTTGCCGACGCCATGGAGCCCGGCGATCTCGACGCGATTTACTTCGGCACCTTGGGCGGCCTTGCCGTCATCGCTTTGATCATTCTGTTCAAATGCGTGTCAGCCGTCCTTGTCGCGCTCGCCACGCTGGGCAGCGCCCAATGACGTCGCGTGCCCGCGCTCTGGTCATTCTGGCCATTCTCTGCGCCCTGCCTTTTCTCATCGCCAGCGCCATCGCGGCCATGACGGGCCGGCGCACATGAGCCTGCGTGCGCTGACATGGGCGATGGAGCATGCGGGCTGCCCGAACAGCTCGGCCAAGCTGGTGCTGCTCGCCTTCGCCAATTTCGCCAATGAGCAGGATCATGCCTATCCGACCACGGGCACCATCGCCCGTCTGACCAAGCTTGATCCCAAGACGGTGCGGGCCGCGATTGATGGCCTCGAAGCGCTGCGCCTGCTCATCGATACCGGCCATCGGGTCGGGCGCACGCGGCAGGTCAAGGTCTATCAGCTTGCCACCCAAACCCCGCCAATTCCGGAGGCCTTTCTAAAGGGAGCCGTTTCCGGTGGCCTTTACGCCGGAAAGGCATCCGTTTTTCCCGCGAAAGGCACCCAAAATTGGGAGGCAGAACCTGTAATGGAACCTATACCCCTTACTGATCCTAACGGATCAGTTGTCCCCAAGGGGACTGACGAACGGGTTTTCAATCAGGAAAAAAGGGAGAATGGCTCGGGCCGGTCCCGTGCTCACCGCATCCCCGCCGACTGGGCTCCGCCGCCGGTGGACCAGCTCGCTCCCAAGGCCGGCGCGCTGGCTCGCCAATGGCCGGCCGGTGCCTATGACGGCGAGGCCGAGGCGTTCGTGAATTATTGGCTTGGCGAAGCTGGAGCGAAAGCGCGCAAGCTCAACTGGGACCGGACGTGGACCAACTGGGTCGCCTCGGTCAGCGCACGGGTTCTGCGCGCTGCCAAGGCCGGCGTTCGCCACGCCACGCCAGCGGATGCTGCCAGCGGGCCGCCTCGCGCCACGCAGCCAGTGGCAGAGCGGGCGCAGGAGGATCGCACCTCTCGCGAGATCCGCGAAGCCCTCAACCAGATTGTTGGCGCGCAGATCAGCGCTCGCTATTTCGATGAAAGCGCCATTCTGGTGAGCGACGACACGCTGCGGATCGTCACAACGTCCCGCTTCGCCAGTGCCTATGTCGACGCCAATTTCCAGCAGGAGCTGCTCCAGGCCGCGCGCCGCTCCACTGCCCCCGTTTCGTTCATCCGCACGGAAATCACGCGATCCGGTCGCGGCCGGGCCGTGCCTGTTTCGCAAGGAGAGACGGCATGACGGAACGTGCCCGTATTTCTCAAAATGATATGAGCCGCGCCACGAGAGCCGTGAAGGCCGCCGGGTTTGAGCGGGCGCGCATCGTAATGGATTTGAACCGTCAGACCATTGAGGTCATCATTGGCGAAGCGGCCAATAGTCCCGAGCCGCGCAGGAATCCCCTCGATCGTTTGTTGAAGGGCGAACCATGAAAACGCGTTACAAGAATGTTTATGTCTCAGCCGATCGGCATGGGAAGCTTCGCGCCCGCTACAGAAAGGCAGGCAAGGAAGTCTATTTGAAGGCCCTGCCCGACCAACCGGGATTTGAAGCGGAACTGAAAGAGGTCATAGGCTATCAAGGGGCCACCTCACCCAATCGCCCCATCCCCGGCAGCGTGGCCGACTTGCTGACCCGCTATTACAGATCGGCCGATTTCATGGCGAAGGGCGCGCCGGAAGATCGCCACCGCCGCAGGCTCATTCTGGAGAGCTTCCGCAAGGATTTCGGGAACGATCTGGTTGCTGATTTCGGGTTCGAGCATATCGAAGCCATTCTGCTCGCGCGCACCGAAAAACGCGTGAACGAGAGAGGCCGCATGGTCGGCGGACAGGTCGCCGCGGTGAACCTGCGCAAACAGCTGCGCCGCCTGTTCGCCCTCGCCAGAAAGCTGAAATGGATCGACAGCAACCCCGTCGAGGAAGCGGACAAGGTGGGCAAGACCCGCCTCACCGGCTTCGTCACATGGGAAGAGGATCATATCGAGCTATATCAGAAACGGCATCCGTTCGGCACGAAGGCCCGCCTCGCTCTGGAGATCATCCTGTGGACCGGCCAACGCCGGGGCGATGCCCGCCTGTTCGGCCCCAAGCATGTCGTCAACGGAATGGTCCAATATCAACAGGGCAAGACGGGCACGGATGTGTGGCTGCCCGCGTCACGCGATCTCCTTCGCGCGATTCATGAGTGCCCAGCGGTCGGTATCATCACCTATCTCGTCACCGATTATGGCAAGCCCTACAGCAAGGACGGCTTTGGCAATAAAATGCGCCAATGGTGCGATGAGGCAGACCTTCCCAAGGAGCTGGCCTCTCACGGCCTCCGCAAGGCCATCGCCCGACGCATGGCACAGATGCGCGCCACTGAGCATGAGATCATGGCCGTGGGTGGCTGGAAGAGCGCGTCGCAGATCAAAGTCTATACGGAAGCCATCGCCCGGAACGACCTTGCAGAGAGCGCAATCGCCAAGATTGACGGCCACTATTCGACCGAAAAAGACCCTCAATCCGGCTAACCCTGTCAATCGAAATCCGGCTAACCCATGCCAATAAGCGCAGAAATCCGTGCCTTTTATGAGGGAATGGTGGGCCCGGCAGGACTCGAACCCGCAACCTAGCCGTTATGAGCGGCCAGCTCTAACCATTGAGCTACAGGCCCCGACACCCCTCGATGGATCGCGCGTTCCGGGCCGGGGGGCGTTAGCCTGCCATCCTTGCCTTTTGCAAGCCCTATGCAAGGGGAGGCAGCATCCTGGAGCCACCCCGGCCGCGCCCGGTCATGGCGCGTTGCCCTGCCGCCCCGGCGTGGCGGCGGCCGCGGGCAAGGTCAGCGCGAAGCTATGCGGCGTCATCAGGAAGCGGCCGCCAAGATGGGCCGCAATGCCGCGCACCAGCTTGAGCGTGAAGGCCAGACCCAGCGGCGGCGCGGGGTTGAGCGTCCGGTCAAGCTCATCCCCCTGATCGAGCAGTGCCTGCTCCGACAGGCCGCCCAGCGCCGCGGGCCGGCGCATCATGATCTCCACCGACTGGGAGGTCGTGCCGGGCGCAAGCATGATCGCGAGACGCTCGCCTTCCGCCAGCGCGCCATAGCCGGCGCGAATCAGATGCGCGAGCATGCGCTCAAGCTGCACCCGGTCGCAGGCGATCAGCGGCAGATCACGATCGGCAGCGATGCTGATCCGCGCATGTCCGTCCGGCTCGAACCCGTTGGCCAGCGCCCGCATCAGCGCCGCGATGTCGATCCGCTCCGGTGCGCCATGGCCATCGCCATGCTCGATCCGGCTGGCAAGGTCGAGGTCGTCAAACGTCTCCACCAGCGCGCGTGCATCGATCAGGATCTGCCGCGCCATATCGCGATATTCACTAGGCACGGGGCCGACCAGCTGGGCCTCGATCATCTCGGCATAGCCATGAATGGCGTTGAGCGGCGTGCGCAGCTCATGGACGAGTTCCCGCGTGGCCGCCGCAGACAGCCCAGCAAAGTCCGGCGCGTCACTGCCGGCTCTGACGAGCGATTCATCCGGCCGTTCACGGCGCGCAGAGCCGGTGTAACAGAGGAAACGCCCCGTCGCCGGATCAAAACGCGGGGTGGCGGACATGCGCCATTCGCCCGCCAGCATCCCCTCCCCGATGGCGAACCGCGCCTTTTCGAACGCCGCGCGCCGGCGAAAGGCTCCCAGCGCGAGACCGTCAGCGCCATAGCGACTGTCGCTCGCCGGATGGCCGATGCTCAGCCCCATCGCGGCCGCGCGCGGCGCTCCGGCGATCAGCTGGATCACGCCCGCCGCATCCGTCTCGAAGGTGAAGCACCGGATGAGCGATGGCAACGGCGCGGCGACCGGGCCCTGCCGCTGCGCGCCACGCGGCGGCGTGGCCGGCGCTCCGCCCGGCGCGGGCGCCCGTCGCTGCTGGCGCGTTTCCGTGAAGCGATCAATCTGCGCCATGATCCGGCTGATCTGGCTCTGAAGCTGCGTCTCGCCACCATCATTTGCGGGCGGCGGCGTGGCAGCGCTTGCGCTACCCTCCACAGGCGGCGGCACGAGCGAGGTCAGGCTGAGATCAACGCTGCCGAAGCGCTGCAAGGCGGCAACGGCGCCCGGCCCCAGATCCTCGCGCCTGCGCAGCACGCTGCGCGCCAGCGGCCCGAGATCCGGGATGACAGCGACCCAATCCGCATCGGCCAGCGTGACGCCAGCCATCATCGCCACAACCAGCGTGGGATGATCCTGCGCGAGCAAACGGACCAGACCAGGCGACCGCAGCCGCCCGCCCAGTTCGACCACCGACGCCACGCGCTGCGCCACGCTGAGCTGCGGCCGCATCGCCTCGAGCTGACGCAGGATCGCGTCCCGGTCCCCGGCATGCAGCGCATCGGCGCCGGACACATCATATTGGGCGAGCAGGTCGATACATTGCCGCCAGCGCGTCACGGTCGCGACTGTCCCATCGCCCATATTGGCGAGCACAGTCCGCAAAAGATCATTGAAGCGCATGGTTTGAGGATGTCCCGACAGTCAGCCACCGGTAACGCGCTGTGCGGCCGGGGACCAGATGCAAAAAACGGGACGTCACATTGTGGGACAATTGCATTTTCACGACATTATCTTATAGTATGACATACCCAAGCGAAAGGAAATGTCAGGCTATGCCGGGCTCCGCTGTCGACGAGATCGATCTCCAGATTCTGGACGCTTTGCAGAGCGAGGGCCGCATGACGAATGTGGACCTTGCCGCCCGGGTCGGGCTCACCGCCCCGCCGTGCCTGCGGCGCGTGCGAACGCTGGAAGAGCATGGCTACATCACCTCCTACCATGCCCATCTCGATCCGGTGGCGCTGGGCTACACCATCACGGTGTTCGCGATGGTCAGCCTCAAGAGCCAGGCAGAGACGGACCTGCGCGCGTTCGAGGCTTATGTGGCGGAGCTTCCACAAGTGCGCGAATGCCATATGCTCAATGGCGAGATCGACTTTCTGCTCAAGGTCGTCGCGCAGGACCTGCGCAGCTTCCAGCAGTTCCTCACCTCCAAGCTGACGCAGGCGCCCAATGTCGCGAGCGTCAAGACCTCGCTCACCATCCGCACATCCAAGAACCTGCCCGGCGTTCCCATCGGCCTGTAGACGGGCCCGTCCGGACAGCCGAGCGCCCGGAGCGACCCGACGCGAAAAACGCCGGCGGACAGATCCGCCGGCGTTCAATCATTCTGGCAATCGCTAATGCCGGTGATCGCTCAGGCCGCCGAGCGGTTCACCCACACCATCCACAGGTCGGCGACCGTCTTGCGCACGCCGGTGCCGTTCACCTTGCCGAACGCCTCAAGCGCACCGGCCTTGTCACCCGACCGCGCCAGCGCGATGCCAAGACGGGTGTTGATTTCATTGGCATCCACCCCGCCCTTTTCGAGCGCAACGCGGTAAAGATCGGCAGCCTTGGCATAATCGCCATAGCCCAGGAAGCCATTGGCCGTCGATGCCGCCGGCCTGCCGGTCGCCGCCGAGGCAGCCGATGTCGCGGACGCCGGCAGCGACGCCTTGTCCTTGGCGATGGCCTCGCTCGCGGCGCGATAGAGATCGCCCAGATCGTTCGCGCCAATCTCGCTCTTGCTCCGGCCGTTATCGATCAGCGTCTTCACTTCGCCGGGCAGACCCGCCTTCCAGGCGGCTTCGGCATATTCATTATAGCTATAGGCATTTTCGAGCGACTGGGTCGCCGCCATCAGGCGCAGCAGATCGAGATTCTCGTCGCGCGTCATGGCGTGGTTCGCGTCCTGAATGGAGCGCAGCGCGATCCGCCAGTTCTCGGGCGTGCTGTCATGCGTCAGCACCAGCTTGAACCAGTCAGCCTGCGCGGCATCATTCGACAGCGCGGCCATTTTCAGCCCGCGCGAATACCAGCTCGCATCGGCCGCCTTGCCGCCGGCCTGCTCCGCCTCGATCGCCTTGCGCAGATGCGGAAGCCCCTGATGCACCAGCGCCTTGCCGGCCGGCGTGAACTGATTGTCCTGCACATTGTTGGTGGCTTCGCCAAAATAGCTCTCGGCGAGATAGACCTCCACGCTGGAGCCGCCATAATTCGCCGCCAGCGCCTTGCCCAGATGATCGCGCGCGCTCGGATAATCCTTGGCATTGAGCGCCAGCTGACCGGCCGCCAGTTCAAACTTGCCCATATCCGCCGCCGGAGCGGCACCCGAGGCCAGAATCTTCTCGATCCCGGCGCGCTGGAGCGTCTCGTCCTTGAGGCCGATACCGACATTCAGATAGAAGTTTCCGACGAAATACCGATCATCCGGCTTGCTCGCCTTGGCCTCGACCTCCGGCAGCTTCGCCTTGGCGCCTTCAAAATCATTGGCTGCCAGCAGCTTCTGGACTTCCTGCGCGCCGGGCATGAATTCCTTGCTGGGGCTAAGCTTGACGCCTTGCTCCTCCGCAGCCTTTTCCTTTTTCGCGGCCATGGCCGCCGACGGCATGACGCCCCCGATCGACATGGCGACAAGTGCAATCGACAGGGCAGTGCTGGACAGGCGACGCATCAATCATTCCTCCAAACCAAGACCTGGGACCATCGGCATGTGGAAAGATCAGGCCAATGGTAAAGCCGTCCTCATCCTGACGAGAGCCCCGTTAACCGGGATTGAACGGCGCTATAACGGCGTGGGTTCGCCTTGTCATCGCTCAAACCCCGGATCGTCGCACGCTGACACCGTTATATCGACGCAAAGCGGCTCGTGGCGGCCTCTTTCTGACGGCATGCAGGCCCCCGGAACCGCCGCGCGCCAGGCCAATCCGCCCGCCAAAGCTTCACCCACGCCCTTTTATCGGTTTCCGCCAGGCCGCAAAACGGCCTTCCACGGCGCGAGGCCCCTTTTTTCTGGCATTGTCGCCCCCCGGCGGCTAGGCTGCACCTTCATATTTTTAACATTACAGCCATAAGAGAAAACGCTTGAACAGCGACGAGACAGTGCTCGCCGAACCGTCGGATATCCGCCCGATCAATATCGTCGATGAGATGAAGTCGAGCTATCTCGACTACGCCATGTCGGTCATTGTCGCCCGCGCCCTGCCGGACGTGCGCGACGGGCTGAAGCCGGTGCATCGCCGTATCCTTTTCGGCGCGCATGAACAGGGCTTCGTCTATAACAAGCCCTACCGCAAATCGGCACGCATCGTCGGTGACGTGATGGGTAAATATCACCCGCACGGCGACAGTTCCATCTACGATGCGCTGGCCCGCATGACCCAGGACTGGTCGCTGCGCGTGCCGCTGATCGACGGTCAGGGCAATTTCGGCTCGATGGACCCGGACGCCCCGGCCGCGATGCGCTACACCGAGGCGCGCCTTGCCAAGGTCGCCAATGCGCTGCTCGATGATCTCGACAAGGATACGGTCGACTTCACGCCCAACTATGACGGCAGCGAGCATGAGCCGCAGGTTCTCCCGGCGCGCTTCCCCAATCTGCTGGTCAATGGCGCGGGCGGCATCGCCGTCGGCATGGCGACCAATATTCCGCCGCATAATCTGGGCGAAGTGCTGCGCGCCTGCCGCGCCTATATGGATAATGAGGCCATCTCCGTCGAGGAGTTGATGGAATATGTGCCGGCCCCGGATTTCCCGACCGGCGCGCTCATTCTCGGCCAGTCCGGCGCCCGCTCGGCCTATCAGACCGGGCGCGGCTCGGTCATCATGCGCTCGCGCCATGTGATCGAGACCGGGCGCGGCGACCGCCAGTCGATCGTGCTGACGGAAATTCCCTTTCAGGTCGGCAAGTCCGGCCTGGTCGAGAAGATCGCCGAGGCCGCGAAGGACAAGCGCATCGAGGGCGTGTCCGACATTCGCGACGAGTCGAACCGCGAGGGCGTGCGCATCGTCATCGAGCTGAAGCGCGACGCGACGGCCGAGGTGGTGCTCAACCAGCTGTGGCGCCACACCCCGGCGCAGACCAGCTTCCCGGCCAATATGCTCGCCATTCGCGGCGGCCGGCCCGAGCTGCTCAACCTGCGCGACATCATCGAGGCCTTCGTCCACTTCCGCGAGGAGGTGATCACCCGCCGCACCAAGTTCGAGCTGGCCAAGGCGCGCGACCGCGCCCACATCCTGCTCGGCCTGGTCGTGGCGGTCAGCAATCTCGATGAAGTGGTGCGGATGATCCGCGGCTCGGCGAGCCCGGTCGCGGCGCGCGAGGCGCTGCTCAACAAGGCGTGGCCGATGGGCGATATCGCGCCCTATCTGCGCCTGGTCGAAGCGACCGAGGTCGACGCGACGGAGACCGACTATCATCTGTCGGAAACGCAGGTCCGCGCGATCCTCGACCTACGCCTCCACCGCCTCACCGCGCTCGGCCGCGACGAGATCGGCAACGAACTGCAAGGCCTGGCCGATGCGATTGAGGGCTATCTGCTGATCCTCGGCGACCGCGTGCGCCTCTATGAGGTGATGCGCGCCGAGTTCGACGCGATCGAGACCGAGTTCGCCACCCCGCGCCGTTCGACGCTCGGCCCCGCGGCCGACGGCATTGAGGATGAAGACCTCATCGAGCGCGAGGAGATGGTCGTCACCGTCACCATGGAAGGCTATATCAAGCGCACCCCGCTCGACACCTTCCGCGCGCAGAACCGCGGCGGCAAGGGCCGCGCCGGCATGGCGACCAAGGATGCCGACGTGGTGACGGAGATGTTCGTCACCTCCACCCACACGCCGGTGCTGTTCTTCTCGACGGTCGGCAAGGTCTATCGCCTCAAGGTCTGGCGCCTGCCGGAAGGCGGCCCGGCGACACGCGGACGGCCGATGATCAACCTGCTGCCGCTGGCCGAGGGCGAGACGATCCAGACCGTCCTGCCCCTGCCGGAAGACGAGGCGAGCTGGAGCGACCTGCAGGTCATGTTCGCCACCGCCAAGGGCTCGGTCCGTCGCAACAGCATGGACGCCTTCGCCAACATTCCGTCGAACGGCAAGATCGCCATGAAGTTCGAGGGCGACGATGCCGACGACCGGCTGATCGGCGTCGCGCTGCTTACCGAGGAGGACGACGTGCTGCTCGCCTCGCGGCAGGGTAAGGCGATCCGCTTCCGCGCCGACGACGTGCGCCAGTTCCAGAGCCGCGGCTCGACCGGCGTGCGCGGCATGACGCTGAAGACCGGCGACGAGGTCATCTCGCTCTCCGTCCTCCACCGTGTCGGCACCAGCCAGGAAGAGCGCGAGGATTATCTGCGCTTCGCTCCGTGGAAGGGCGAGCGCGAGGGTGTCAGCACGCTCGACCCCGCCCGCTTCGAGGAGTTGATCGCACGCGAGCAGTTCATCCTCACCGTCTGCGCCAATGGCTATGGCAAGCTCTCCTCCGCCTATGAATATCGGCGGACCGGGCGTGGCGGCCAGGGCATCACCAATATCGACAATATCGCCCGCAACGGCCTGGTCGTGGTGAGCTTCCCGGCCATACGGCAAGACCAGCTCATGCTGGTCACCGATCAGGCGAAACTCATCCGCATGGGGCTGGACAGCCTGCGCGTCATCGGACGTGGCTCGGCCGGCGTGCGCCTGTTCGACGTCGCCTCGGACGAGCATGTCGTGAGCGCCGCGCGCATCGAGGATAGCGCGGACGAGGATGACGCGATCGAGACGGAAGAGGCCGCCGCAGCAGGCGAGTGACATTGACGCGAGGATGGCGGCTCCAAAGCGCCGCGCCGCCATCCTCGCGGACGCCCCAGCTTGCGAGCGCCGATGCCACCGATATTGTATTGGCAATCGTCTCAGGAAGCCGGACAAGGTCGCCTTGTCCGCGATGCGAAGCTCAACTGCCGGGGATAGGAAATTTGCCGGCGGGCACAGCAGGCTGGCGATCGGCCCCGGAGCCCTGCCGAGCGCAGAATGATGTCCTGCTTCGGCCGACCGATCTTGTCGGACACTTTTCCGATGACGCCAAAAGGCACGCGTCATGCGTCAGTTGCCGGGCTGAACGAGGTCCCTTGCCGCCCACGATCATGCCCCCCGATCGGTCCGCCAGATCGCCCCTGTCGCATTATGGCATTTCATCCCTATCTTGTCGGCATGCGGCGGGCCTGATCGCCCACCGCCCGGAGATGCGTGATGATGAAGAAGTTTCTGGGCCGCTATGGCAATGACCGGGGCCACTGGGTGGGGGACGGCTTCCCCGTCCGCTCGCTCTTTTCCTATAATCAGCTCGGCGCGCAGATCAGCCCGTTCCTGCTGCTCGACTATGCCGGGCCGCATCATTTCGAGCCGACCACCGCGCGGCGAGGCGTGGGCCAGCATCCGCATCGCGGCTTCGAGACCGTGACCATCGTCTATGATGGCGAGGTGGAACATCGGGATTCCGCCGGCAATGGCGGTGTCATCGGCCCCGGCGACGTGCAGTGGATGACGGCCGCGGGCGGCATCATCCACGAGGAATATCACTCCCCCGCCTTCGCCAAGACGGGCGGCCCGTTCCGCATGGTGCAATTATGGGTCAATCTGCCGGCGAAGGACAAGATGGCGCCCGGCGCCTATCAGGGCATTCTCGCGGCGGATATTCCCACCCTCGCCCTGCCCGATGGCACCGGCACGGCGCGGATCATCGCCGGCGAATTGCACGGCGTGCGCGGCCCGGCCCGCACCTTCACGCCGATCAACGTCTGGGACATGGCGCTCACCCGCGATGCCGATGTGACCCTGCCCCTGCCGGACGGCCACATCACGCTGCTGGTCGTGCTCGGCGGCCATGTCACCGTGAATGGCAGCGAGCCGGCGGGCGAAGCCGAGATGCTGCTGCTCGACCGGGCGGGAATCGCGGTGCAGTTGCACGCCGATGGCGACGCCAAATTGCTGGTGCTCTCCGGCGAACCGATTGACGAGCCGATTGCCGGCTATGGCCCCTTCGTGATGAACAGCGAGGATGAAATCCGTCAGGCGATTGACGATTTCAACAATGGCCGGTTCGCGCAGGTCGCCTGACGAGCGTGACTAACGACAAGGCCCGGCCCCCATGACGGAGGCCGGGCCTTTATCATCGTCACCCGGCGACCAATCGCCGCCGAACAAGCTCTAGCCGTGCATCAGCTCATAGACTGCGCGCAGACTCTCGTCGGTGTTGACCAGCATCGACCAGCCCTCGCTATGCTGCTGATCGAGCAGGCGCGCCGTCTCCAGATAGCCGCGCGCCATGGGATAATTCTCTTTCGCGTTGATCCACAGGCGCAGCAGCGTGCGCTCGCGCTCGGGCGTGTTCTTGAAGCTCGTGCGTGAATGCAGCACGCGGAAATTATGCCAGAAGACGATCTCGCCCGGTTGCAGGGTGAAGCTGGTCATCAGCTCCGGCCGCTTGGCCACCGTCATCATGTAGCGCAGCGCCTCGACCAGCGGCGCGGGCACGGCCTCGCCCCGGATCGCCGCCGCCTGCGCGATGAAGATCACATAATTATAGAGCGCGACGTGCCCGTCCACCATCGAGAAGGTCGGCACCTTGTAATCGCTGACGGTCGTGAGGCTCGTCGGATAATAATAGCCCTCACGCAGCAGCGCGAGCAGATCCGGCCGCTCTTTCTCGATCGCGCCATAGATGGCCGCCGCGCTCACAAAGCCGCTCACGCCGCCCTCGGTCGCGGCAATAACCGATGCAAGGCTCAACAGTTCGTGAAAATCGGTGTGGGGGCCAAGCTCGCTGTCCATGAGGTAACCGCGCCGCTGCGGGTTCGGCTCCTTGCGGACCAGACCGATCCGGTCATGGCGCTCGCTCTGCTCGGTCGCCGTGCCCAGATGCGTGCCAAGGCCAAAATGCAGCCGCTTGAACTGCTCGATATCATAGCGCGCCATGTCGATGCCCGAGAGCACCACGGCGCCGCGCCCGGCCATCAGATCATAACGCACCGCGTCCATCAGCGTCGCGATCGCCGGCGCACCGAAATCCTCAATGGTGATCCCGGTCGCCTCGCGACCTTCTGTAGCGCGCACGGCAGCATCGAGCGCATCCAGCTGCTCAGAGCCCAGCCGCCGCGTCAGGCCCTCCGCACCGCCGCCATCATGCGATCGCCACGCGCCCGAGGGCATGCCCAGGCTGGTCCGATTCGCTCCATCCATATCCGCCATCCGTTCCTCCTTTTTCGCTTCATAGCAAATTCCCCTCGCCATATGGTGCGAAATCTAATGATTTGAAAGACACCGGCCATTTCTATAGCCAATATGCCCAAGCGCCTATATCGTCGCGCCAAAGCAGCAAGCTGCCCCTAGGAGAGAGCGCCCATCATGGACAGGCCGGCCCGGACTATCGATCTCGCGGCGCTGATCGACGGCAGGAAACTCACCCCGTTCAACTGGGTCCTGATGATCCTCTCCTGGCTCATCACCATGTTCGATGGCCTCGACATGATGATGGTGTCCTTCACCGCGCCTTATATGCGCGAAGAGCTGAACCTGACGACCACGCAGCTGGGCCATATCTTCTCGTCCGGCACGGCGGGCATGGTGGTGGGCGGCCTTGCCTTCACCTATATCGGCGACCGGATCGGCCGCCGGCCGACGATCATCGCCGCCGGCATGGCCTTTGGCATCCTCACCTTCCTCACCGGCTTTGCACGCAGCTACGAGCTTCTGGTCGCCCTGCGTTTTCTCGACGGCCTCGCCATTGGCGGCCTGCTGCCGCTCGCCTGGGCACTGAATATCGAGTTTGTGCCCAAGCGGGTGCGGGCGACCGTCATCGCCTTCATCATGATGGGGTTCAGCATCGGCAGCGCCGTGGCGGGGCCGCTCACCAACTGGCTGGCTCCGATCCATGGCTGGGAGGGCGTCTATTTCGCCGGCGGTGGTGCCACCGTGCTCTGCGCGATCGCCCTGGCCATCTGGCTGCCGGAATCACCCCGCTTCCTCATCAGCAAGGGTCTCAGGCCGCACGTCGTGGCCGCCACGCTCAAACGCTATGACCCCGCGCTCGATATCCAGCCGGGGGACCGGTTCATCCTCGGCGACGAGGCCCAGCACAAGGGCAACTTCCGGTTCAGCGAGCTGTTCGCCGGGCGTCTGCGATGGATCACGCCTCTGGTCTGGCTCGGCTATGGCGCCAGTGCGCTTGGCATTTTCTTCAAAGCCTCCTGGGGGCCGATCGTGCTGGAGGAGATGAGCGTGCCACGCGACACGGCGGCCACCGTGTCATCCATGGGCGGCCTGCTCGGCGCGGTTGCCGGCGTGGCGATTATGCGGCTAGCCGAACGATTCGGCCTGCTCGTCGTCGCCCTGGTGCCGGCCATTCTCGTGCCGCTCGCGCTGCTGATCGGCTTCGATGTGGTGAGCGGAACGCCGCTCTTCCTGCCGCTCGTCGTCATCCTCGGCATGCTGGTGGGGGGCAGCCATGCTGCCATCGTCAGCCAGCTCGCGCTCTATTATCCAAGCGCCATCCGTGCGAGCGCCGGTGGCTGGGCGTCGGCCGTCGGCAAGATCGGCGGCGTGATCGGACCGATCATCGGCGCGGCAGTGCTGACCAGTGGCATCCCCGCAGCGCGCACCTATGCGGTGGCCGCCCTGTGCCCGTTCATCCTCATGCTGTGTGTGCTGTGGATCTACTTCCTCGTCGAACGCCCCGACCGCAAGGCCGCGATCACCGCCAAGGTCGCCGTCGCCCAATGAGCCGGGCGCCCGGCCGCCGCGCCCCATATTCCCGCCGATGGCCGGCACCGGAGGCATTCCGGAGCAATCCCCCGGCACCTGTTGAAAAACTGACGAAACGGACCATTGACCGCCCCCGTCTGCCTGCGTATAGCGCGCCGACCGATCGCTGACATGGCGATCGCAGCCTCGTCCTGCGGGCATCGTGGCGGAGTAGCTCAGCTGGTTAGAGCAGCGGAATCATAATCCGCGTGTCGGGGGTTCAAGTCCCTCCTCCGCTACCACTTTGGCAGCCCCCAACGGGTTGTCCCCCTTCCGCGGTAAAATGATCCAGCCATGTAGCCACTTCGGCGCACATGCTTCCCGCCTCGTCACGGGACAGGGTAACCGACGAAACGACTTCCCGAATAAGCTGGTGCAGGTCGCCTCTATCGTGCAGATTGTGCAGGGTCAGTTCCAGCTTGGCCTTGGCCGAATGCAGATAATCCCGCGACGTGGTGAGGCTCTTGGTGAACGCTGCCACGGCGGTTGGGTGGATCACGATGTTGGCTGCAGGCGGTTGCTTGTCCAGATCGGCTTGCAGCCGGTCGCGCTCCACGCCCAATTCCTTGCTGGCCGCATCTAGGGCCTGCTCGTCGCCAAGCCCCTTAATCATCATGGCAGTGATGCGCTCCAGTTCCTTACTGATGCCCATCATGCGGGTTTCGGCCTTGGCACGGCGGGCAATGTCCTGCGCGGCCTTCTTGTGTCGTCCCTCCAGCCATGCCCGTGCATAACGGTTCACCTGTTCCTCGGTGGCCAGTTCATCGGCCAGCGCGTCGATAACAAGGGCTTCCACGTCGCCAAGGTAGAAGGTCTGCGGGTTCGGACAGGCTCCTGAATTGGTGTGCGCCGAACAGCGAAGACGGGTCCGCCCGCTCTTGTCCACGCCAGCGACGGACATGCCGGAACCGCAAGCGGCACACTTCAACAGGCCAGACAGCAGGCGCACAGGACGACGCTGCCGGACGGGGGCCCCCGGATTGGATCGGGCTGCTAGCTGGCCCTGCACGGCGTCGAACAGGTCGGGAGGCACGATCTCCAATTCGGGGGCCTCGGCTGAAAGCCATTCGCTCTTGGGGTTGGGCCGGGAGACGCGCTTGCCGGTGTCGGGGTCTTTCACCATGCGAACCTTGTCCCAGACGATCACGCCCTTGTAGATCGGATTACGAAGCATCCCGGTTCCCCGTTCAGCGAAGCCATAAAGCGCAGACGATGCCCACAGCTTGCCGCGTGGTGCGTCGATACCTTCGGCGTTCAGGTCCCGACATATCGCCCTCGGGGATTTGCCATCGTGATACTCTTGAAAGACGCGACGAACGATTTCCGCCTGCTCTGGTACGATCATGGGAGCCCCCCGGTTGGCGGGGTCGGGGGTGTAACCATAGGCACGGCCCCCAGCGGTCTTGCCTGCACCTATTAGCCCTTTCATGCCGCGCCGGACTTTGATGATATTGTCCTCGCGATACATTTCGGCGACGATTGCTTTCATGCCCACAGTCATGGTGTTGGCCTCACCGCCATGGACTTCCAGCAGTTTCACGCCATGATGCTTCAGGCGTTTATAGACATGCGCCGTATCTTCCTGATCGCGGGAAAGCCGGTCCTGATGCTCCACAATGACAGCATCGCATTTTCCAGAATAGGCGACGGCCAACAGGTCTTGCAGCCCATCCCGGCCCATAATGGACGCGCCTGACTTGGCCGCGTCGTGATACTCGCCTACGATTTTGAAGCCCTCACGCTCCGCGAAGGTGTGGCATTCCGCAAGCTGGTCCGCAATCGACTTTTCGGTTTGCAGGTCCGTCGAATAGCGGGCGTAAATGACGGCGCGACGGGGGGCAGGCATCATGCTGCCCCCCGTTGCCCGGCAAGGACACGCTCCAGAATGGCGACGAGTTCCCCTGTCGCGGTGCGGTGGTTAGCGGCCGCCCGGTCCTTCAGCATTGCCTTCAGATCGGCAGGTAGCCGAACTAACATTTGGGTCTTGGTGGGCATAGGTTCTCCATTCCGTTTGCCGGTGTGGCGTTATCACGTATATATCAGGTGGATATGACCATCAATATCCATTAGATATATTTTGGATAAGGCGCACGAATGGCGAAGGAACAACCCAAGCGGGAAGGAAAACAGCTACTCTTGAGGTTCTCCGAACGGTCGGATTTACGGGAGCGGCTCAGCGCGGTTGCCGATCAGAATAACCGTTCGCTATCAGCGGAAATCATCTTCCGGCTGGAAGCGAGCCTTCAGGGCTGGCAGCAGGCTAATGTCCTGCCTGATCCCGACATAGAGGGACGACTGGGCGCTCTTGAAAAGGCAATGCTGGCGATGATCGGGAATATCTCTGACATCAACGACAAACTGGACGACAAGAGCCGCTGCGCGTTCTAATGAAGCCGGGAACTCAAATTGAAGGCTGAACATAACGGTGCGCCGTTAAGGCCGCCCCGCGGCGTTCCATGCCCGAAGCTCCATCAGATCATATGGCAGCATCCGGTTCGGGCTTCGATGGGCGCGGCGATGGCATACGGGGCACAGAACTATCAGGTCTGATGCCCGTGTCTTTCGCGGCCCGGCCAGTAGCGGATGCGGGTGGTGGGCGTCGAACATGGCGCGGTCAGAATGCTGAAAGCCGCAAGCCTCACAGACATGGACGCCGCCATGGGCTTCAGCGTTTTTCACCAGCGCGGCCTTTGAGGTGCTGGAACTGCGCTCCAACTTCCGTTGCATTTGCCACGTTGCTTCGCCCTCAGGAGACGCAGAAAAGGCAGCAATCTGCCCGGTGCCTGCGTCCCCAATTATAGCATAGTCGCCTCGCTTGGCATATCGTGCCCATGCAACCCAACCGTCATCCCATTGGATTTTCAGGGTGCCCCGATACTGGCTGAAGGCCTCCAATAGGGTCAGGTGATAAAGGTCCATGGAGAGGCCCGTATCCGCCCCCGGCGGCAACCCTGTCGTCGGGCATAGCCAATCTATTTCCGCCCGGCTCTCAAGGGTCGCGGCATAAAGCCCCACAAAGAGCGTTTCATTCGCTGGGCTGGATACGAAGCTCGCCCAATAAGGCAACTGGAACAGGGCCTTCTTGCCGGTGGCTTGGGTACTCTGGTATCGGTCAAACGAACCGTCTCGCCGCAGCCATAGATCATATGGGGTAATGCGTAGACGGCCCCTGCCGCTATGGCGCAGCAAAATCACTTGCGCAGGATTAATCCCGTTCGCGCTCAATAGTTCATTGAACGTCACCAATGCTAGATCACTCCTGTCAATGTATTCCAGTCACGACAGGATAAGGCAGGAACCGTTAAGTGACCATGCACGGCTCCACGGCGGATCAATCATTCCGTGTTCCGGCTCGACGTTCCGCCCCTAAGAGTTCAACTATATCAAAGTGCCATCGAGGAAGGCCTCCGCATAAATGCTGAATCCTAAAACAAATGGCGATTTATAGCCTCTGATAAGTAAGGATTATCGAAGGTTGGAGCATCGAGATATGAACCGACTTACTCGTCGATGCAGTGGGCAAGCCTGCGGTGGCGTCAGGCCGTCTCTGAGCCGGGCAGAGCGACGATCTCCGCCGTCACCGCTGGCGTATCGCTTTCTCCGTCCGCTGCTTCGACTTCAGCAAGCGCGTCCTGCCCGCCTCCGAATGCGACGATGTTGTCGGGCAGACCGATCAGCACCAGCGGGCAGGGATTACCGACACCGCGCTGGATTCGCTCCTCAAGCTTGCGCCAATGCGTCGTTGCCTCGCCAAATTTGTCAGCGACGAACAGATCGACGAAGGCGTCTCGGAAAGAGCCGCCGCGCCGCTCCATCCGGCTGGTCACCGCCGCCTGCTGCCGGATCGTCGGCCGGTAGCCCCACTCCTTGAGAGCGCCCAATTCATCGATACCACGTTCGTCGAGGAACCGACGGACCAAGCCGCGCATGCCGTCCTGAAGTGAGCGACCGCGCGTGACGATCACGCCGACCGAGATCGCACCGTCGGCGTGGAGGCGCTTATAATTTTCGAGATCGCGATCATAGAACGGGTCCTTGTTGTTCCACTCGATCTCGAGCGCGATCGTGCCGGCATCGAAGCTGCGCACATGATCGACCTCGTGCGACTGGCTCTGCAACTTCACGCCATTGACGTGCTTCTCGACCTCGAATTTGGTCTTTTTCCAACCTCGGTCGGAGAGGGCTCGCCGCAAGCGTTGTGTGCCCTTGGCCTCGCCGCCGCCGCCGGCAATGATTTCCTCGATCGGGATCGAGGCAGCCAGAAGGGCTTCTTCCAATTCGCCGCCGGCATCGGGAAAATCAACGCCGAGGATAGCATGGGAGTGGGATAGATAGACCAGATCGAACCCGCGCGCCTTCAGCTTCTCGAACAACCTTTTATCCCCCCGACTCGATGATAAGGGCAACATAGCAGCGCCGCCCATCGACTCCGACAGCTCGACTCGGTTAGGTAGCTGCAACGGGATTGGGGGTCAGTTTGAAAATCGCCGAAATTTATTCGCATCTCAACGGGCAAGAATATCTCGAGGCTCGCAAGCCGCATCTGTGGACTGAGATTCAGACCGTCGTGCAAGGCATCGATGCGTCAAAGTGCTTCACCAAGGTTTCGAAGGAAGCCCGCAAGCAGGGTCAGACGGTTTACTCACCAACCGATCTCAACAAGGCGTTCGTGCAGGGGTTCAGCGCGTGTTCGCCACCTTGGACGTCGATGGAGGTCTATTATTGGGTCTGTTCGGACGCTGAAGTGAACCGCAAGATCGCCGAATTGCCCGCAAAGGACCAAAAAAAGGTCATTGAAGAGGCGGGCTTCGTTCCGCGCCGGACCAGCAACCAGGTCGATTTCGTGAAGGATACGGTCGCGGTTGAGGTGCAATTCGGCAAATATTCGTTTGTCGCTCACGATCTGTTCGTGAAGCACATGACATTCTTCTCGTTGGGACGGATAAAGGTCGGCGTCGAGATTTTGCCGGTCAAGGCGCTGAGCGATCAGATGTCGTCAGGCCCGACCTTCTATGAGAAGGACCTCAACAATCTAGTCCGGCAGGGCCGCAGCACCCCGGCGGTGCCGCTGATCCTGATCGGAATCGATGTCTAGGCCGCTTTGCGGCAATCGCTATGCCAGGCGAGCGTGTTGAACCATTCTCCTACGATGATCCCGGCAAGCACTCGGCTTGCGTAGCGACGCAGTTTCGACTCGCTGACCAACCGCCGTTCATCGTCGGCGGAAGCGGCGACCGCGATGATGAAAGCCTCGAGCGGAGCGCGGTCCTCGGGCTCGATGATTTCCTCGATCGAAGCGTGCACGATATCTGCCAGCATACCGAGCTGATCGGTAACCGCAAACGGACCGGTGCCATCTGCCTTGTGCGTCCAAGCGAGCTGCAGGGCGGCCGGCGAAGTTCGCAGTAAGTCCTGCTCCGCACGGCGGAATGCTGCCGCGTTGCGCCGGATCAGATCACCGAACAGATCGCTTTCACCGAGATAGCCGGTGATGCTGCCATCCAGCTCGAGCTCGCGCACGTCCTTGGACGGTCCGAAGAAGAAGCGCACGCGCCATTTGGCGGTGCCGGTGCCAAGATCGTTAGACAGATCGAACCGCATTCCGCTTTTGAACCGCAGGTGAGGCAGCGCGGCGCGGAAACTGCGGCTCGGCGGATAGGTTCGGCCTTCCTGATCGGGCGGGGTGGGTCTGGGCAAATGCTTTGGCAGTGCCAGTTGCGTCCCGACGGCGGCATAGCCGTCGAAACCAGATGCCAGCGCGCCCTGCGCAGCCAGCGCGAGCAGATGGGTGAAGGTCGGCGGGATCGCATTACCGACCATCTTCGCCTTTTCGGCGAACGAGCGGGCGAAGAACTGGTAGGTGATTGGGAATCCCTGCAGTGAAGCACGTTCACGAATGGTGAGGCGCCGATAGCGGCCCGCTATACGCGGATCCTCGATCACAATGCTTTCGCGTGAAACGCGGGTGCAGGTCGCGGTGACGGTCCGGGCGGGGGTATCGAGCGGGTCAGGAAATGCCATGTTGTTATAGACCGGATGATAGGTCTTAGCCTCGCGGTTCATCCGTAGTTCTTCGTCGTTGAGGGCTGGTTCGGTTTCCATCTCGGTGAGCTGGTTGGCCGAAAGGCTCGTGCCCCAGATGGGATCGACGATCGTCGCACGCTCGGACAGCGCGGTGACGACATCTCCGAGGGTACGCGGTGAGATCGCCTGTTGCAGCTCCTTGATGAGGTGGAGCGGAATATTGGTCGCGATACACCTGCGGCGGCCCTGCGGCGTACCGAAATTGGAGAAGTCGAATACTTCGACCTGCGCCCCCAGCTTGCGAAAGCGGTAGAGCGGATGCGCCTTATCGGCGAAGCCTTCCCGCAGCACCTCGGCCACGCGCGGGACGTTCTCCATCGCCCAGAATTGAGGCTTGCAGTGCTCGACCACCTCAAAGAAGCGAACGAGGTCCTTCATACCTTCGGCGACATTCCCGCGGCCGCCGCGGTTCGAATAGGAGAATTCGGTACAGGGCGGACTACCGACCACGAGCTGTATGTTTTCGGGCAGGTCGGCGAGTTCGAGCTGCCGGATATCCACCGGGGTCAGCGTCCCGCCATGATTGCCGTTATGCGTGTCAATTGCGGGCTGCCACCACTCGTAGGAGGCTACGACTTCGACGCCGGCCAGACGAAAACCAAGGCTCCATCCTCCGATACCGGCGTAAAGATCGATCGCACGCATTCATCACCTCATTCTAGCTTGCTCAAACCACTACCCCGCTGGCCGGCGTGAGACAAGATCCAAGTTCATCTGTCCGTCACAAACACGAAGGCTCGCCTTCCGGAACGATCGCTATTCCATTTGTGTGGCTGTAACCTGTCGTTACGGACAGTGGACAGAACTGCCATCAGGCATTGGGGAATGCAGCACATACATCGTTCGAACGAAGTCGTTCATAGCACCGCCCCCGTGGCGTTGTCGTTGAACATGTCGCCCTGGCGGACGTAGCGGGCCAACATGGCGTCGCTCTTGTGGCCGGTCTGCTGCCTGATCTTGAACGTGGATGCCCCGGCCATGGCAGCGCTGGTGGCGAGCCCGGCACGCAGCGAATGACCGGAGAAAATCGTTGGATCGAACCCCGCCGCCGCGGCCCGCTTTTTGATGATGGTCGCGACCGCCTCCCCGGACAGGCGCTGACCGGCAATGCGTCCATGTCGGTCGATGCTGCGAAAGATCGGTCCATCCTCAATCCCGCCATGGGCGAACCAGTCGGTCAGATGCTGCACCGGACACCAGCGCGTTCGCCCGTGAGGGATCGCGATCTTGCGGCCCTGCCCTACCTGATCGGTCTTGGAGCGACGCAAATGCAGGATCACCCCCTGCCGGACGTGCTCGACATCGGCACAATCCAGCCCGACCAGTTCGGAGCGGCGGAATGCGCCTGCGAAACCGACCAGCAACAAGGCTTTATCTCGAATGTCGATCGGACGCTCGCCCATCAGCTTCAGAATGGCAAAGAGATCATCACGTTGCAGAGCTTGCGCTTCGCGTTGCGCTACACCCATGGTCCGCCTTATCCCGCGCATGGTCGCGGTCACAATCTCATCCTTGGTCGAGTCATCACATCCCGCCGCCCGATGTGCCTTGGCGATGGCTGCAAGCCGACGCTGGATCGTCGCCGTGGCATGGGTCTCAGCCAGAGCTGCGAGATATTCCGCAATGCTCGCCGGGGCACAGGGGATGTCCCTGCCGGATGTCCGAAAATGCGCCAGATCAGCCCTGTAGGCACGTTGACTGCTCTCGGAGAGGGATGAGGATAGGAAACGACGGATCGGCTCTGAGAGAGGCTGAGGACGATCATGGATCGCGATGACGTCGCAGTTGAGAGGCGATGTCGATTTGCAATTAATTGCATAACCCGATCCACGATCATTTTCAGCAATTATCGGTTTGCCCATTTTTAGTTTTCCTAGGATTTTGAACGGATACGCCATTGTCAGCTCCACAGAAATAAGGGGTACTGATTTGCTCGTTGCAGACCATCAGCCGAGCTTCCTTTCCTGCCGGGCATAAGCCTCAGCCAGTCGTGCATCGTGATCCGTGAGCAGGTCGGCGGTCAGCTTGTGAAGGGTCAGCAGACGTGCTTCGGCGTCTTCGTGGCTCTCCAGCGTGCCGTCATGCCGGATGTGCGCGACCCGAACGCCGGACAGGCTGTGCAGGTGACGGGCGATCAGAGTGAAGCGATGGCATTGCAGCACATCGCGCTCCGAGCACAACAGAGCGGGTCTGCATCGGGCGGCTATCGCTAGCACGCTGTCGATCGCAGTGGTGAAGGCGGCGGTCCCGCGCCGCGTTGCATAATCGGTGGGGCCGCTCACCGGCATTCCGCCCAAGTCATCGCCCAGGTGGACGTAGGAAATGCCCACGCCGTTCAGTCGGACCCGCAGTTGCGGTTTGCAGAAGTGTTGCCAGCGCGATCGGGGCGATGATCACACATCAACAATACAACCAATACAGAACTGGTCGAGGGCGTAGATGAACTCGTCCCAGCCGACATTTGAGTGCCCCAAAGTCATTACATCAATCATCTTGATCCTTTCAGAACTAAGATGATCTTATGATCAAAATCTCAATAAAGACATTGTTTTAAAATACTTAAATGCGCAATGACGACCCAGTTGCGCCCAGCACCTTCCTATCCCCGGTGAGCTTCGCTATGACCGGCCTGCTCCCGAGACACGCGGGAGTGGGGCGTGGAAACCTCTCTTGAGACACCTCGGTCACCGATTTCGGAGGCCGGGTGGCATGCGCGCATGTCCAACCGGCTTTGCCGGTAAAGGCGCATGCGCTCGTTGTCTCAGCGGGTTTCCAACATCCGGCTTAGGCCGTCGCCCCAAGAAAATACGCGGGCGACGGAGAGGCCAGATCGACAACCCAGCACAGAACTTCGTTCACGCGCCATCGCGCTTTAACATCAGCAATGTGATCGCCAAGGTATCGCACGCGGCCTTCGGTAGCCCCCTCGTGACCAACGTGCTGCGCGGGCAAGTCGCCGAAGCGATCATCGCGCTTGCCCTGGAACCAGAATGGACCTGGTGCAGTGCCGACTATAGCGGATGGGACTTCGAGCGTGCTGATGGTCTCCGGCTGGAGGTCAAACAATCCGCCGCAATGCAGTCGTGGAGCACTGGCAAGCCGAGCAAGGCCATCTTCGATGTCGCGGCGCGCACGGGCCATTGGGAAAGCGGAACGCAGTGGATCGCCCAGGTGGGGCGTGCAGCCCATATCTACGTGTTCGCGCATCACGGCATCTATGCAGATCACGCCGACCACCGCGACCCATTGCAGTGGCAGTTCTATGTCGTGGCCACCCGCGACCTGCCCGACGTGAAGCAGGCCGCCCTGAGCACGATCAGAACATTAACTTCGCCGGTGCCGATCACGGCTCTGGCAGGCGCGGTGCGCGTCACCGCATCACAAATAGCAAATGGGAGTGGGACATGAAGACCATTCGAGAGGACGTGATCGGCAAAAATACGCTGCGCCTTGTCGATACCGGAAAAGGATTTGTTGGTCTGGTGAACTCGGGTGGCAAGCAGTTGAGCCGGATCGACGGGGATGACCCCGAGCAGCTCTGGACGGACCTGCGCGCCGCCGCAGGTCGAGCCAGCGATGCCTATTTTGGCTTCGATGGTGCGCGATCCCGATTTCGGCAGTTCTTCCCTGATGGGTTCCGATCTCCAACATTCAAAGAGGCGGAGCGCGATTATAAGCTCAAGGCCAAGGCGAAGCTCGACGACGCTGCCCCACTGGAACAGGCACTGACCAGCGGCGGCCTGGGAGAAGCGGTTCTGTCCGCCTATCGCAGTACAAACCTGTTATCGCCCTTCGAGAAGACCCGGCTGCAACCGCTGCTGCGAGGTGCCGATGCCGATGCGTTCATTCAGGCCGCCGCGCGCTTCACGATTGGGGAGGTCGAACCAGCGCTCGCGACCATGGATCGGCTGTTGGCCAAACATGACAGCACCAAGTGGACAGTGGTCACGTATCTGCCGTTCCTCTGGCGACCTGAGGATCATATGTTTCTCAAGCCCATGGTGACGCAGGAGTTCGCGGAGCGGGTCGGTCATCCCTTCGTGTACGATTATAGCCCCGCGCTTGATCCCGCCGTATATACCAGCCTGTGCGACCTCATGGCACAGACCGAACGCGAGGTGGCCGATCTGGAACCTCGCGATAACATCGACCTGCAAAGCCTCGTCTGGATCGTCGGTGAATACAAGGAGGACGATCTCCTGATCCCAGCGCAGACAGGATGAGGCGCCCACTCCACGATCAGCTCGACTTCGATGTATGAGCCGAGATCGCCAGACTTTCAGCGACAAGCCGCATGAGCGCCGTCTCCTTGCCCAGAAGCCCTCTGGAATGCGGTTCGGCTCCCTTGGCACGTAGAGCCTGATCAAGCAGTGCATATTGCTCCTTGTCGAGGTGCAGGACGACCGTGCGACCTTTGGGGGCGGGTTCGCCTTTGTGAATATACAACTTCAGTTCGTGCGCGGTGCAGCCGTCTGCCACGTCGAGTAGTTCGTCGATCGTTTCGGGTTTGCCATAGGCCGCGAGGAGGGACAACTTGGTCCAGCCCAGACGCTGCATCCGCTCAGCGGCAATATCCATGTCGCTGAGCACCTCGTCGATCTGGGCCAGATGGTAAGCCTTGCGGATGCCGATCCTCAATTTTGTGGCGACGGCTCTGAACTCGTCGCGATTTTCCTCCCGGACTTTTCGCAAAAAGCTCGCCACTTCGAGGAGCCGTGACTTGCTGTGGTCGATCAAGTCTTGGGGTATCTCCGCCGCTGTTTTGTTGATCCCTTCCATCTGTGAAACCTTCGTAATTGTTGGGACCAGATGCCTATGTGAAAGACGCATCCGGGCAAGGGATGATCGGGTCGTGGCAATGCACGGATGTCCTCCCTGGGCGTGATCGACCCGACAGCTCCGCGCCCGCTGACGTGACCGAATATGCCACCCCGGCCCTAACGAAATATGTATTGCAATTAATTGCACGCATAGTGGTGGGGCGATCAGAGCAGCCGCTTTAACTCCTCCCGCTGCGCGATCTTGGTACGCTCACGCTTGACATATTCGGGGTCGATCAACTCGATTGCTCGCTGGTGGTAGGGATGGGCACGTTCAAATATGATGTGCGGACGATATTCGGGCCACAGTTTTGCAAAGTGGGTCATCCACTGCTCTTCCGTGATATGCTTCGCTATATCGGGCTCGTCTTCGTTGAGATCGTCAAGCGTCGCGAACATTTCCTCAACACCGTAGTGCTCACGATAATAAGCGATCTCCTTGGCCATGCGCTCGAACTCGATCTCGCGGTCCGACCGCGAACGGAGTGGAGCGACCGTAGTCGGTTTCTTCCTGGGTTCGAGCACGCCGAGCGACGGGACCGGAGGAAACTGCTTGTCGCTGATCGAGAAAGACGACGAACGAGTGCCTGCAATGATCTGGGCGTCAGACCAGCCCCGTGTCAGCCGGTAGCGGACGGCGGAAGTGGTTACGCCCTGCAATTTTGCGAGGCGGGAGGCCGTGTAGACTTCGCCGGTCCGCTGATCGTAGATCGTCAGGGTATCGCCCTTGTTGTTGTTCTGCGTTCGCTTGTCGGCCGGCGCACCTTGCCGGGGGCGTATTCGGGGTCATTGTTGTCGATCCTGTCGAGGGTGGCTCCCGACACTGATATGGGGCCGACGAGCCGAAGGAAGTGGCGAAATTCATGGAAGTCGGGATGCACGATGTTGCCCCGACGCTTGCTTCGGGTCAGCATGTTCCGGTGCGAGTTGGCTTCCGCCCCATATTTCCGTCGAAGCTGCATTTTTGTCAGATGCTGGAGGTCATGCACAAACTCGGCATCCTGCATTTTCTCAAGGGTGTGACAGGTATGATCGGATTTGCTTATGAGCGTGACGTCGTATGCCGTGACGCAGGTCAGAACAGGCGCGTTTGCTGGCGCTGTGACGATTTTCTCATCGTTTACCGATGTCGCGTCATGTGAGAAAATTTCTCCGGCGGCGGACATCATGTGTGCGGCGGTATTCGACTTCATAGCGAAGTTCTCCTCTGCTTGCGGTGGAGGAGCGCCGAGTGTAGAGTTTCGCTAACAACCAGCGTCTCCGGCGCTCCAGAAAGCCCTGCCGCGCCAACGGTGGGGCTTTTCCGTATCTGCTTGGTAATTTATGATGATGAGCGGGTGAAAAGGGCGTGGAAGGTGTGCGACGGTCGGTCTAAGGGACTGGAACCGCCGACATGGGGCCGCCAAGGCCGCATCGGTCCTCCGCTACCATCAAACAATTGCCTGGCGAGACCATCCCAGCAGCGTTTCCACCTCTGCTGTCATTCGGGTCCAGCTCCCGCGACGCCATGATGCGCGCGATCTCCTGATCAGCCCCCTTCTTCGCCGGCCATATTGCGTCGATCCGGCGAGTGATATCCTGCGCCCTGCCATGGGTATCGACGCGCATGGCTGACCAGTGCAGGCCGGTCGCCGCTCCGGAACCATGGTCCCCCGTCCCTCGCTACGATTTCTAGATTGGCGGCAAAGCGAGCCTAGCCGCCATGAGCCGGGTGTCCAATCACGGAGACGACCGCGGAGGCATGGCCTCCATCGGCCTCAGCGTCGGCCAGCGACCTCCGGAGCCGCGCCTCGCTGCCAGATTGGCGCATGAACCTGCACGGGGACCGATACTGTGCCGTCTGTGCCGGGCGCGGCTGTGTGGAACCCGCGTCGGGCATCAGGTATAGCCATGACATGGTCGATGGCGTCGATATCCCCGATCATGTCGAGCGACGCGCCGTTGACGATGACCCGCGCTCGATAATGGCCATGCCCGTCCGGACGCGACATGTCCTCTGGCAACATGGTTGCGGGCGACAGACCGGGGCCGATGTCACCCGCAATGGCGGTATCGCAGCGCTGCACGCTGATTATCCCCACCAGCAGGCCAGTCCCCAATATGGTGCCGCAGGCGGCCGCCATGACCAGCATCTCGACCCGCCCCCAGAAGCGGGCGTTCCGCATGCTCATGCTATGCGCTTCCCGAAATGCCTCGATCGGGCCGGCCGGCATGGCGGCTCATCCATGATCGAGCAGCCGCAGCAGATCGGGTAGCCCCTCGGCACGCAACCCGTAGCTGCGCCGGCCGGTCTGGATCAGGTCGAATGGCAGGTTGTGATCGGCGAACCCGTTCCGCAGGCGGCAGATATAGACTTTGATGACTCGCCGGGAGCCGGATTTGACGCCTGCCGCATGAGCCAGCTCGTCCTGGGACACAAATTCACCGGCGGACATCAACAGCCGCAGCAAGACACCCGCTCCTACCTGCCCGAGTGACGGGAAGCGCTCGCGGATGCGCAGCCGGACGATTTCATCCCAGATCGGCGGTAGCGCCGCCGCCTTTCCCGACACCGCCATCTTGCGTTCCAACAAGGCCGAAAGCGCCTTGTCCGTTGGTAACGCAAATGCTTCGTCAAGCACGGATACCGGCTTGCCGTGCGGTTCTGACAACGGCGTTGGGCGACCATGGTCACCGGCGTCTGCTATGCCGTCGCCAAGCAGCGCCTTGAGCGTCGAGGTCGCCTCCTGGATCAACCCGAGAAGCTGGTTGACCTCGTCCCATCGGTCGGCGCGCCGGACCAGGCGCGCGGCTGGCGCCAAGACCTCATCCTGCGGAGCGCAGGCCTCGACCGGTCTTGAGGAAGCCCGGCCGCTCATCGGACAGCGCCTGTGTCACCGGCAATGGCGAGGGACGGCAAGCATGGGCGTGACGGCATAGCAGGGGCAGCGGCCGATGCGGCATTCTCCACCAAGGACGCCAGGCAATCCTTGATCCGCGTCCGCGTTTGCTCGGGCACGTCGTCGAGCGCCAATATGGCGTCGCAATATCGAGCGCATTGGCGATACTCGCCGGCGAGCCGGGCATTCAGCGCGGTCTCTTCGAGCAGCCCATAGTGATAGATGCTCGAAAGCAGAAACAGGCCATCACGCTTCTTCCCTGCGAACCGAAGGCCTTGCTCGCCCACCGCGAACCCCTCAGCGGGTCGCCCCGTCATTCGCAGCAGCCGGCTCAGACCATGATAAGCCTCCAGGCGATCCGGCGCGATCTCCATCGCGCGACGGAAGGTGGCCTCCACAACCGCCAGCGGCCAACCGAGCTGCGCTTGCAAATCGGCCGCGCGGTAGGTGGCGATGAACTTTTCCTCCGGCCAGCCATCCATGGCCGCGCGGCGCAGATAGGCGTCGAGCGCCTTGGTGAACTGACCGCCATCCTGATAGCTCTGCCCCAGATAGAAGAGATAGCGCGATCGCAGCTTCGGCTCCCGTTCACGGTCGAGCGCTCGCTCGAGCAGAGCCGCATCCTCCTCATATTTCCGGCGGTTGCGACTGCGCGCCCCTCGCGAATGGGCCTTTATATAGAGGCCTTTTGCCGCCTGCCTGCCGACGCTATCGGCGGGTGGCTCGATATATTCGTGCACGACACCGCGATAGCGGAACGCCTTCGCATTGCGCAAAAGCTGAACGCGCGCAAAACGCAGCGCGCCATAATGGATGGTCAGATCGTAACTGTCGGCCACGAGGCCCGCCTTGAATGCCGTCGCGTCGAAGCCATCCTCCGGGACAAGCAGATCGTCGGCATCGAGCACCAACGCATAATCAATGTCGTGACAGGCCCGCAGATCGGCGAGAGCGCGGGTGCGGTTCCAGGCGAAATCGCGCCACGGCACCTCCACCACCGTGCCTGCAACCCGGTTTTCTGCCAGCCATTGCCGCACCACCTGCTGCGTGCCATCGGTCGAACCCGTATCCTGCACGAGCACGAAATCAACGATGCCCCGCACGCTGTCGAGGCTCTCCCGGATGATCGACGCTTCGTTCTTCGCGATCATGCACAGGCCGATGGATCCGGGCCGGGGCGGCGCCTTGCGAGCATAGGGGGATGCAGACAGCGCCGCCGATGCCGCACGATCGACGCATAGCGGTCGATCATCATGCCAGGCCGCGAGTTGCGCCACCTCATCGGCCAGCATCTGCGCACCGGCCATCTCACGCCATGGCTCCACCGCCAATGTCCGCTGCCCAATGGTCTGCAGAGGCGCCAGCAGGCCCTTCATGCGCCGGCTTGCGCCCTCGGCCACGAAGAGCAGGTCGACCCGATCCAGCGGGGCCCCCGTCCTCAGCCAGCTTTCATCATCGACCAGCGCCACGATCGCATCGACGCCGGGGTCGACAAGCAACGCCTGCACCGCATCGAACGTCCCGGAACTGGCCAGATCGACAGGGCAACCATCGACGGAACAATGTGCCGGCAGGACGAGCCCGAGGGTCAGTCCGCGCGCGCGGAATGCCGCCACCATGATCTCCGGCGAGAGCATGTCGACGGGGCCCAGCGCAACCACCACGGGAATGCGGCCATCGCCCGCGAACAGGTCCGCGACCAGCCGGAACGGCACGTCAGGCGCCTCGATGGAAAATTGTGGCTGGGCGTTCACTTCGCAGATCGCCCCGCCCACCTCACGCCAGGACCGGCTGACATCCGGAATGATCAGGTCGATGCCGGCAATGTCCAGCCGCATGAGGCGTGCCGCGCGGATGGCCAGCGCCTGATTATCGGGATGGACCCGTGCGCGGACGTTGACCGGCGTGCCCCCCGACGAAATATTGGCGGCCGAACACAGACGCACGAACTGCCCCTGTGCCGGAACATCGGTCAGGTCGAGGCCCTGCGTCGCGAGCAGAGCCTCGGCTTCCGCGTTGACTGAGAGCGGCGACATGAGGGACCAGTTCCGCCGCCCGCGCCGCACATCCTGATTGGCAAGGTCGATCAGTTGCTGAACGGATGACGTGCCATCGCCATGCACCCCGGCCGGCTCGCGCATCGTCGCCCAGGCAACCTGCCCATGAACCACGCCAAGGCGCACATCCTCCCCCGGCACCTGTGTCTCGACCACGATCCGGGCGCTATGGCGGCGGGCCAGATCATAGGCCTGACCGACGGCCGCCTCATTATCGAGGCCCGCGGTCACGCCAACGCCGCCGTCGAGATCGGCCGGCTTGACCACGACAGGGAACCCCAGCGTCTGTGCGGCGGTTATTGCGGCTTCCCGCGTCGGCACGTCGACCTGCCGCGGCACCGGCACGCCACGTGCTGCCAGAAAACGGCTGGCGGCCCGTTTGTCCCGCGCGATGCGCGTGGCGATGGCCGATGTGCGATCGGTCACGCTGCTATCCACCCACCGCGACCGCGAGCCCCAGCCGAACTGGATCGCCCGACCGGAGACGGCGCATGACGGCACGCCCAGCCGATAGCCGGCATCGATCAGCAACCGCATATTCTGCCCGCCGGGCGCGAATCGGGCCAGCTGCGCAATCACCTGCTCCAGCGCGGCAGGCAGCTGCGCGAACGAGCGGCCGGCGAGCCAGACGTTCAGGATGCGCATGACCTCGGGCGCGACGCCCGCCAGCAGCGCCGGATGGGGCGACGGGCAGATCAGCTGCATCGTCCATAATCCGGGCTTTTTCGAGCCCGCCGGGGACAGGCTCGTCGCCACCGGCCGGGCGAAAAGCGTCAGCCCCGCGCTTTCCTGAACCGAGGCCAGAAGATGACCGAGAAGCTCGATGGCATAACGCGCTCGCGCCGGGAACCCGGCCTGCTCGACCGAGCCGGCGAAGGTGACACCCAGCCGATCGGCGGACAGCGGCGCCAGTTGCGCACGGATGGCGGGCAAGTCGTGCAAGGCATCCAGGCGCCGGATCTTGTCTTCGTCCACGACCAACTGGATGATCGCCGCCGATTGCGGCATCGCCGGCATCACGCCCCGCATGACCTGTATCCGCCCCGGTTGCAACGCCTGCGGATGGCGGCCGCGGCCCTTCACCTCGGGCGGGAGCGCGGGTCTCCTGTCCGCGGTTCGCCGATGGACATGCGCCCGCTGCGGGACGGCAGGCGGGCGGCACGGTTCAACCATCGCCTCGCCCCCCGGCCCCAGTTTCACCGGACCCCGCGTCAATTCCTGTTCCGGCTCCTGCCCGATTTGCACGGCCAGACATGCCGAATTTCGTTATCGTGACGATCATCGCCATCGTCCCCCCCTTTCAACGCCAGCGTGAAAGCCCGGCGGGCATGGGGATCGCAGGGGTGATCCGCCACCCCTGCGATCCCCCATCAATCAACCGACATCGACAGGATGCATCATCAGCAGATTGTCATAGGACGTGCGGCCAAACTCACCGCCCGTGGTGTGGATAATCGCCAGCAATGTCAGTTCATTGGCATCGATCGTGTGGTCGTTATTGCTGGACTGGGTATGAGCCCAGATCGCCGTGGTTGTCGGATCGTCATGCGCGTTGATCGCGAAGATCGAGCTGTTCTCGACATGATCCTCGCCATGGGCCGTCAGGTAGAACAGTTCTTCCAGACGTTCCGCCACCGCGTTCGCATTGGACAGCGCGCTCACATCCAGCCCGCTCACGCCACTGCTCACGAACCCGAATTCGTCGGTGTCGAGATCGAAGTGGGCGCCGGCGGTCGTGCCATGGACGTAATCGATACCGCCCACCACCGTGCTGGCTTCGAGTGCTCCGTCCAGAACGATCACATCGCGATCCACCTGGAAGTGGTTGATGACGTCCGGCCCCGCATTCGCCTGCGCCACCGTGGACTGGAACACATGATCCCAGGTGAAGGCGGCAAAACCGTCCTGGATATCGTCATGGTGGAACCCGTCTTCACCGGAATCGCTGTCCGTCGCTTCGCCATGATAGGCCCCGCTCACGGCCGTGTCCGATCCCACGCCCGGATCGACGTCGTAATAATCCTCGCCATCCACCGTGCTGTGGCCATCCAGATGGTCCGTGTGGAGGCCATCGGCATCATAATAGCCGCTGGCGCCGCCATAATGATCGTCGGAGCCCGTCGAGACATTCGCCTCATTATACGCCGGCGACCCGTCTGCGGCAGTGTAGCTTCCGTCAGGGTTCTGATGCGTCTGCTGGACGCCATGCTCGCCGCTACCGGCCGCATCGCCATAGAAGCTCGGGTCCGTGCCATCGCTGCCGTCACCGGCATTGACATAGCCCTGATCGATCCAGTCGGGACCGACGCCCTCCTTCATGTCGTTCCGGATGTCGAGACCGAGATCGGCAAACTCGCCATCGTCGAGCGCAAGCGTCCCGCCGTTGGTGACGTCCGTGAGCAGATAACTGCCCGAGCCATCCTCGCCGCCCTGATAATGCAGGATCGCATCGTTGCGACCGGCCTGCCCGCCTGCGCCATCATGGCCATCGGCGATCGACGTCCCCTCCGCGCTGCCGGTGAAGTTCACGCTGCCGGCATGGATTTGCTCCGCCGTCACCGAGAACTCCAGCGTCGCGCCCTTGTAGATGGCCGCTTCGATCTCCGCCAGCGGGCCCAGTACCGACTGGCCATAGGCATCCGCCGTCAGCAGCAGGGTCACCGATGTTCCCGATGTGCCCACGGTGAAGATGCCATCGCCATCGCGTGAGCCCCGCTCGATCACGCCCAGCGCGTCGCCGGGGTGGTCAACGCCCAGTTTCGCGATCAGCGCATCCAGAATCACCGACGATCGTTCGGCCGTCGGGATGCCGAAGAGATCCAGATCATGCTCACCCGGCATGCCATTCGTGCTGACGGTGATGCTCGTGGTCACGCCAAGCAGCGTGAGCTTAACCACACTGCCATCGGCGATATTGTCGAGCTTGGAGTTGTTGAACTCGACGACGATCTGCTGGAATTCGCTGCTCGTCGTGTCGACCCTGTCATAGGAGATGCCGCTGACGTTCAGCTGGTCCGGGCCGGCATGGGCACCGTGCACCACGATATTCGTGCCGTCGAAATCAACCTGGCCGATCGCCATATTGGCGTCCGTTCCGCCCAGATCGGTATCGAGCAGCGTCAATATGGCCTCGCCGCCGGTCAGCGCCGTTCCTTCCAGAATGATCTTGCCGTCAGCGATGCTGGCCGTGACACCGTCGAAACTCTCCTCAAGCCAGTTCATGAAGTCGCTGACGGACGGCCGCGCGCCGCCCGGCTCCGCGACCAGAGCCGGGGTGAAGACATGAGTCTGCGGCACGTCGTCAATGGTCAGGGTGACGCTCACCTTGTCCATGGAGATTGCGTCATCCGCCGAGATCGCCCGATCATCGCCCGTCTGGATGACCAGCGCGCCGCTGTCGTCATGGTCGTCGCGGACGATCGCGGCGGTATGCTCGACAAAGCTGCCGTCGCGCGCCTCGATGATCGCCTGGGCGAGCGCACGGATCGTGTCGCTCTGCGTGCCCTGCATGTCGGCGGTGATCGTCTGGCCCGCGACAGTGATGCTGACCTGGCCGCGGTCACCATCCTCATTGACCAGTCCGGTGGCGAAATCGACGTCGTCAAAGTCGATCGTGGTGATCTGCTCGCGCGCCGCCACGCTCATATGGATATCGGTCACGACGATCTCGCCATAGCCGTCCACCGCATCAGCGGCGGTGAAGTGGAGGCTGCCATCCTCACCCACCGTCACCGAGGAGAATGCGCCATACAGGCCGGCCTGCGGCTCATGCGCGCCATTCAGCGCGGCATCGAGACCGAGATCGCCACTGTTTACACCCGTGATGCTCACGCTGATCGGCCCGAAACCCGGCTGGCTGACGATCACGATGGACGTGCCGTCCAGCCGGGCGCTCGCGACACCGGTCTGGCTCTCCAGGGCGCTCAGCAGATCGTCCAGCGTGCTCCCGGCCACGATGGCATTCACGCTGCCGCCGTCGCTGCCGGCAAAGTCAAAATCGAGCACCCAGTTCGCGCCCAGAACGCTGCTTCCATCCAGACTGCCAAAATCGCTCAGATCGATGACCAGTTCCGCATGATTCACCTGCTCCCAGATGGCGTCGCGCAGATTCTGCAACGTCGTCTCGGAGTCGCCGTCATGCACGTTCGTCAGCTCGCCCTCGACGATCCCCACGACAGAGCCGCCAACGAGATACCAGCCAGCAAAACTGTCGACCACGCCCTGCACATCGGCATCATAGACGATCGTCCAGCCGCCGTCGGCGAACGTCACGCTGTCCACCCCGCTCAGCGTTTCGATCCACTCGGCAAGGTCCTGCATGGTAGCCACGTCAGCACCCTGATCGGACAAGAAATCCTCTGACAGATGGAGGTCTTTTTCCGTCAGATAGTGGGTGAACTCCGCTGTCGTATATGACGTCCCGTCGATCGTGATGGCGAATGCAAAGTCGGCAGACCCGATGAAACTGCCCTCACCGGCGTCACGGCCATCAGGGCCGGTATATGTGGACGATGCCGCCTTCATCACCATGTCGGTCTCGACCGTCACGCCATTGACCGTGATGCCGATCTTGCCGCCGTCATAATAATGGTCGGTATTATGGCCAAAAGCGGCGTCGGCTTCCTGCCGCACCGTCTCGCGGCTCAACACCGCCTCGGAGATGGCGAACTGTTGCTCTACCGCATCGGCCGATACGATCGTGATCGTGCCATCCGCCCCCAGCACGGCATGATCGATGATACCGTTGAGCGCGCCGTCGGAGCCGGCGACGCCGGACGCGGAGCCCGTATCGCTCGCCCAGCCCTGCCCCTCATCGCTGACGTCGAATGCGAGGTCATAGGCCACGTCGATGAAGGCGCCGGCGCCCGTGGCGTCGGTCGTGATGACGATATTGCCATCCTCGTCCAGCGTGGCCGTGCCGACGCCGGGCAGACCGGAAATATAGGCCAGGAAACCACCCAGATCGGTGAATTGGCTCAGGTTTTCCCCGAACGGGTCCCACACGAACTGACCGTCCCCTATGTCAACCATGTCGCCGCCACCGGAATAGGTCACCGCGTCCTCGCCCATTCCGACCGTCACCGACCAGGAGGAAACGTAAAGGCCTTCGTCGAAATCCTCGCCGCCATTGGTGACGCCATCCCAGAGATTCTCGGAACTGGCCAGGACAACTCGTGCTGCCGCGTCGCTCGTCGGCCCGGCCGCAGCGCTATTAATCGCGTCGACCAGATTTTTCAGGCTCGCCTCGCGGTCGCCCGCGACCATATTGGCCTGGATGTGAACGATGCCACCTTCCTCGCCGGGCGTCGTGTCGATATCCAGCGAGATGATGCCGCCATCATAGTAATTGCCATCCGCGTCATAGTCCGCGGTCGCGATCTGGTGGACGCCTTCATAATCCATCGTCGCATCGGACACGGCGAATGTGTCCTTGCCGACCTGCGCCGCCGTGATGGTGATGGAGGTGCCATCGGCCTCGGCATGGCCGATGAAGGACAGCGTTGCAGGGTCGATCACCGACAGGTTGAAATCGACGCTCAGGACAGCATCGGTCAGGCCGATATCGATCTGTATTCCGCCGGTGATTATCGCATCCTTCGCGACCCTGACGTCAAGGCCATCACCCGTCTTGTTCAGCGACCAGACGGCCTCTCCCGCATATTGCTCGTTCACCCAGGCGAGCAACTCGCCGAGCGTGTGAATATCCGGCAGTTCCTCACCATGATAGTCACCGCTCGGCAGGGAGACGCCGTTCACGGACATGTCGAGGACGATCTTCGAGTGGTCGAAGTCCGTGGTCAGCACAGAGTCGAGAGTCAGCGCGGCATGACCATCCATGTCGAAGGCATAATGGATGACCTGCCCCGTGGCCGCGTTGATCGCATCGGCCAGCGCCTGCGCGGTCCCCTCGGGATCGCCGATGGTGACGCCGTTGGCGATGTCGACCCGGCCGCTGCCCTCGTTCAAGATGAGTTGAAGCGCACCGACACCATCGCCAGGCTCATGGGCATATTCTGCCCCGCCGATCAGATCGATCGAACCGATGCTGCCCGCTTCATAGGTTATCGTGATGCCATCTGGACCCGCAACCGCGCTCGCCACCCCGTCGAGGCTCGCGATCCAGTCCGCCAGATCGGCAAATGTCGCTTTATCGCTCCCATCGACACCTTCCCCATTCACGAGGGAAAGGGAGGGTGCCAGATAGGTGACGAAGTTGCTTGCGGTATATGTCCGGCCATCCACCGTGATCGAGATAGCGAACGGAGCGCTGTCATCATCGCCGATATAGTGATCCGCACTATAGCTATCCGTGGCCAGCGTAGAGACCATCCTCGTCACCATGTCGGCCGACACCGTCACCGGCGTTCCGTCGATCAGTCCGCCGTCACCATCGCTGATGCGCGGCACGAAGGTGGCGTGGACCTTGCCGCCCTCGAAATAGACGTTGGCGAAGCGGTCGGCCGCATCGGCATGCGCGCCGGCCTGCGCGCTATAGCTGAGCGCATCCTCCAGCGTGATCGTCGCGGTCTGCTCCTCGCCGCGATAATCCTGCATGACCTTCGTCACATCCAGCGCGTCGGGCGATTCCGCCGAGGCAACCAGGAGGACATTCACCGGACCCGGCACGATGCTCGGCAGATATTCCAGCGTTGCGCTCTCGAGCAGCAGGGCGCCGGCGCTGTCTTCAGCGATCGCCGCGTTGATCGCCGTCACCAGCGCCGCGATCGAGCCATAGGCGCTGCCGGCCACCATGTCCGCATCGATGGTGACGCCGTTGATCGTCACATGCAGCTGCCCGCCCGCATAATAATCCGCGTCAACCTCGCTGAAGCTGAGTGTCAGCTCCTGCTGGATGCCGGGCTTGTCGATCTCGCCATTGTCGATGGTGAAGGTCGGTGCATCATCGTCCGTGTCCGGCACGAAACCGGTGAAGGTGAGCGTGGTGCCGTCGCTCGCCACGGCCTTGATCAGATCGACGAGCGATCCGCCGACGGCCGCCGTGTCGACCGCCTCATGCGCCGTGTCGCTGATCGTGATGCCGGTTATCGAGACGCTGTTCTTCTCCGCCTCGGTTCCGCGCACCTCGCCGGTGATGACGAGATCGCCGTCCTTCAGCGCAACGGACTGCACGCCCCCGACGGCGCGGATCGCGTCCATCATCTCGCCCATGGTCGTGCTGCCCTCATGGGTGAGGGTGACCGCAACGCCATTGATGGTCAGCGTCAGCGCATAGCCGCCGAGCACGGCCTCCTCGCTGCCCTGACCGTCCAGATCGATCGTCGAATAGGCCGCCGTGATCGCGGTCATCGCATCATCGGCCATTGCCGCCTCAATGGCGGCGCGCAGGGCCTCGACCGACGCCACCGGATCACCCTCGACGATATTGGCCGTGATCGTCCGGCCGCTGATCGTCACGCGCAGCTCACGGTCGAATTCCGTGGTGTGGCCATTGTTGGTGGCACCGGGATAATCATCCTCGCCCGCGGCGAAGGTGATCGACGCGATCGCCCCTTCGCCCGGATTCTCGATGGCGCCCTCATGATGATAGCCACGGCCAGCGCCCGCACCGACATGCGTGTCCTGCGTATAGACGCCACCTGTGAGCGTCAGCCTGCCCGTATCGCCATCCACCTTGATCTGGGCCGCATCGCGATAGCGAATGGCGTCCTGAACGCGTTCGGCGGCCGGGACGAGCGCGCAAGGGTCCTCAAGAAACGCCTCATAGGCCGGTGCATAGGCCAGGATGGTCGTCGTGCCGGCAAATGTCAGCGCGCCGTCAATCTGGAGATAATCCTCGCTGGTCAGCCGGAACGTCTCGCCGCCGCGCAGGCCCGTCGAGCGGACATCGGCCGGCATCACCACATCATTCTCGGCCAGCAGGTAGAGATAATCGGTCGCGGAGAGGAAATAATGGCCGGCCTGCACCGTATAGGCGCCATTGACCAGATCATCCTGATACACGAAGCCGTCCAAGCTGCCATCGGCACGATAGCTCAGGCCGATCGCCACGCGGGCAGCGTCCACCTGCTTCGCCATCACCGCATCGGCAAGATGCCCAAGCGCCTCTGTGGGCGTCTCCCCGTTATCGCCCGTCGTGTAACTATAGACATGGCCGTTCACCGTGATGGTGATCTTGCTGCCTTCGCGATATTTGTCCGCATCCGTGGAGAAATTGAGCGCGACGACGCTCGCCGTCCGCCCGTCATAGATCGACTCATAGACGATCGCGTCGCGGCTATTGTCATTATAGGTGAGGTTGATCGTATCGGCGCCGCGCCCGCCAACGATGATTTCATCGCCGCGGCCGGCATTGTAGATATCGTTGCCGTCACCCAGTTCGCTGCGCAGGTTCACCGACAGATTGAACGAGGTCATCGAGATGATGTTGTCCAGCTCGTCGCCGCGCGCGATCACCTGCCCTGCATTCTGAAGCGCTGCGGCCTGATGCGGGTCCGCCAGCGCCGCCTGCACCGAGGTGTAATAATCGCGGATCGTGTAATCGACATGGCTGCCCAGCGCGAAGCCGGCTGCGGCCAGCGCCGCGGCCTGCGCCACCGTCAGCGGCGTGGTGATGTCCAGCATCACATCGGCCGGATCATGCCCCTGGATGCGCGCCATGAACTCCGGCGAGATCACCGAACCGGTAAAGGCGTTCAGCGCATCCAGCGTCTCGGTATAGCGACTGATGAACTCATCGGCCGTCGCGACACCGCTGTCGTTCAGCACATCGGGTCCATGTTCACCGCTCAGTGCGACGCGCAGGGCATTCTCGCTGACCACCAGCGGGACCTGATATTCGAGCACGACCTGGTTCGACAGGTTGAAGGACGCCGTCTCGCCGCCGCCAAGCGCATGCGCCATCAGCCAGTCCGGATCGAAACCGGTGGCCTTTCCAAACAGAAGATCGATAAAATCGTCCGTCCGGATGAAATATTGGCCGTCCGGAACGACGAAATCACCATTGGCATCGAGATCGTCCAGCGTGATGAAGGACTGAACCTGATCGGACAGTTCCCGAAGCATAAGACCAACGACGAGGGGAGCATCGCCTTCACCGAAAATCGACGCCGCGCGCATGGTCAGTTCCAGCGGGGTGTTGTCGATGATGAAGCCGGGATTGTCGGCAACGGCCGCAGAATGCCGGTCGAGCGCATTGCCCGCTGCATCGGTGATGCCGGAATCTTCGCCGAGGAACAGCGCATCCTCGCCAATGCTGATGCCGGTGGCGTCCCGATCCGTACCGTTCACCGTGTAGGAGAAGGTCAGCGTGTCGGTGCCCGCGCCGCCGACCAGCGTGGCCTGGACGATGTGCGTATCTTCGCCATCGCCGATCGTGAGGGCGAGCGTGGGGTGACCCGACACGAGCACGACCTCGGAGAATTTGACCATCGCCGTGACCACATCGCCGGCATTGAGATGGCCATCGGCATCGGCCCCCGTGGCCGACGCCAGATACATCTCGAGAATGGTGGGCGCATCATGGTCGCCCAGTCCTCCGATCGCCTCGTTGATCGCGTCGATCTGGGACTGGAGATCGGACAGCCCTTCACCGCCGAGTTCCGCCAGCGCCGCGATGGACTCGGTGAGCGTGGCCAGCTGACCCGCAAGGCCGGCAATATCGTCGATCGCGAGATCGCCGATCTGCGCCTGCACCGCCGCGATCTGCGCGCCGACATAGGAGACGACCGTGTCCGTGATCCCGGCAAGCTGGCTTTCAAGTGCCGCGACGCGGTCGCCAAGCGCGCCGCTGCTCGCGTCCGTCGCGGACTGCAGTGCCGCAATCGCGCCATTCAAGGCTGTCAACGTGCTCACGAGATCGCCGACATCGTTGATGCCGAGGCCATCGATCCGGCTTTCCAGTTCGCTCACGCGATCCGCCAGTTCCGGAATGCCCGGATAGGAAATCGCGGCCAGCCCGGCCGGTATGGCGACGACATGACCATCCGGATCATGGAGCGTCACGGTCGTGCCGATCAGCATCGGCTTGTCCGCCGCGGATGACAGGAACGCATCGAGCGCGTGCGACTGGATCTGCCCGGCGGTCAGGTTGATCGTGAGATGACCCATGCCGGTCACGCTGATGACGGACGCCATCGCCTCAAACTGCGCCAGCGTGAGGATCAGCGTCGAGTTGACGATGAATTCCACGCCTGGCTGCACCGTGACGGCCGTCATGTCGACCCCGCCCCGGCTCACCTCGATGCTGTCGAAACCGGCCAGGTTGCTCTGCGCTGTCAGCTTGACGACATCATTGGCGTCATCCGGGAAGACGAAGCGGATCGCCCCCACGCCCGTCAGCCCCGACGTGTCGAGCGTCAGCAGGCGCGTATCGGCGCCTGGGGTCGCGCTTTCGATGATCAGCGTCAGCGTATCATTGAGACCGCCGCCACCATCGCCGCTGAACACCATCTTGGCCGCGTTGGGCGCGTTGAGCGTGAACGTGTCGCTGGTCGCCGCGCCATTGATCGTGATGCGGACCTCGCCACCATCCGGCACATGCAGCACCTTGGTCGAAATGGCGCCCACCACCGTAGCGGCCGCCTTGCCGTCACGGGAAAAAATCGCCTCGTCGCCGGCATTGAGCGTGATCGAGATCGGCCCGGTCGCGCTGCCGCCAAAGCTCACAGCGCCGTCCGCGTCGTCCGAAACGGTGAAGGTTGGCTCCGGCGTCTTGCCGCCATCGTCGACGGGCGGGCTCGCATCATCGCCGCCTCCTCCGCCGGAGACGGCGGCCGCAATGCCGCCGAGCGCCCCAAGACCCAGCAGGCCCAGCAGCATCGGGCTGCCCCCGCCATGCTGCCCACCCTCATGCCGCTCCGCCTCGCCCGCCGACGCGCCAGCCGATTGCGCATCGCCAGCCTCATCCTGCGCGCCATCGCCGGCCGCCGCGGCGGCGTCGACCGCCTGCGCACTGACAAGCGCCGCAGCCAGGCCGCCGACCGCACCGGTCAACACCAGCGCGACATCCCCATCGGGCGTGGCGAATTTGAGCAGCAGGCCCTGCCCGGATTCGTCCGCGGCATGGGCACGCACCGGCGCGCCCGTCTCACTATCGACAATCTCGACCTTGCCTCCCTCGGGCACAGCCAGAGCCGCCACCGCTTTTCCGAGACGCTTTTCGATGATCCGGCCGCCTTTTGCGGGCACGATGCGAGCGACGAGAGCCATTTTTAGCAACCACCTTTCCAAACAGGAATCCCCACCGCCTATTGGGCGGATAGATATGATGGCTGGCTAGCACTGAGATTAAGCAATTTCCGTCTGAACATCATTCCATTTTGAGATTTTATAACTCAAAACACCGTGCATTTATTGATACACCTCACATTGTTTTGAAGCATTCATGTAACCATTTTAATTAAACAGGATAATTTTCATATTTTTATCCCAATAATTGGTTAAATTATCCATCCAAATTGAACAACACGCCTGTCAATTTGACATCATTTATTTTGTGCGCGCCGAAAGTCGTTGGGATAGGGCCAAGGATACTCCCTGACAGACTGAAGGCGAACCGAGCGCGTGGCGATATTCCGTTATATTATTTGCAGGAAATCGCATCTGTGGCCGACTGCCACGCCGCTCGCCGCGCTCCTGCTTGTCGGTGCGCAGGCGGCGGATGCGGCGCCCGTGATCCAGCCGCCTGCCGCTATCCCGCAGGACGCCCCCGTTAACCCCGCCGATGATCCGTATCTGGACATGCTTTTGAAGCAGGCCGTGGCATCGCATCCGTCCATCGGCGCGGCGCGTGCAGCCATAAGGGCGGCGGGCGCCGATATCCGCTCCGCGCACTGGCAGGCCTTTCCCGCCTTCACCGTGCAGGGGCTTTTGCTCAACGACAGCACCAACGGGCGTCAGGCCAGCCTGGTCGTTGACCAGCCGATCTGGACCGGCGGACGGATCTCCAGTTCGCTCAGGCGCGCGCGCGCGCAGCACCGGGCAGCACTTGCCGGCTATCAGCAGGCCGTGCTCGACATCATGGTCGGCCTGTCCCGGAGCTACCGCGACTATCATCGCCTCAACAGCAAGTTCGCCATCCTGCAGGACAGTCTGACCCGCCACCGGGAGCTGGTCGCCACGATGGAGCGGCGGCTCGCGCAGGAGATCAGCCCGCTGGCCGATCTCGAACTCGCGCGCAGCCGCACCGCCCAGATCGAACAGCAGGTCGCAACCACCGTCGCGCAGCGCCTGACCACACTCCAGAAACTGCGTGAACTGGTGGGCGATCCGGATGTTCGCCCGGGACCGCCCCCGGCCGGCGGACCGCTCGAGCCGCTCGACCTGTCGGAGCTGGTCATGCGCACGCTCGACTTCGACCCCGGCCGCCAGCGCCTGATCGCCGAAGCGGGCGCGGCGCGCGCAGAGGCAGCCGGCGCAAGGGCATCGATCTTTCCGCAGCTGAGCGGCCAATACTCCTATGACGACGCCTATGGCCATCGCGTCGGCCTGGTGCTCAAGGCGCAATCGGGCGGCGGCTTTTCGAGCTTCTCCAACGCGGCGGCCGCGCGGGAACGGCAGGATGCAGCGGAGCTGCGCATTTCCGCCACCGAGCGCGATCTGCGCGAACGCACGACCGCCGATCTCGCCGACTATGAGTCAGCCCGCAGCCGCATTGCCAGCACTCGCATCGCGCGCGACGCCGCCGATAATGTGACGGCCTCCTACATTCGCCAGTTCACCAGCGGCCGGCGCACCTGGCTGGATGTGATGAACGCCGTGCGCGAAGCCACCACGGCGCAAAGCGAAGCCATCGACGCCGAGGCCAGCGCGACGGAAGCGCGCGACCGCCTGCTGATGCGCAGCGGCAGCTGGCCCTTCCCTGCTGACAGCCAGGACACGCCATGACAACAGCCTTGATCGCCATGATCGCCACCTATGCGCAGCGGGTCGATGCCCGGCTGCAACCCGACTGGGCTCGCGATGTGCCCCCGGACCTTGCCGCCAGCACGCCGGATGCGATTGCGCAGCTGAGCGATGCGGCGGGCTGGGCAGCGCCGCGCGCTTTTCGCGGCCGGCCGAAAGCGCAGCATTTCCCGCTGCTAGCCTTTGCGGAAAGCACGGGATGGTGCATCGCGGACCAATGGACCAGCGACCATGATATCCGCCTGCTGTCCGGCAACGGCGCGATCTCGCTGCCGTTCGATGCGTTGCTCGACCTTCAGCAACCGACCTTCCCCGCCACGGCGAAGCTGAATACGCAACAGAGCGCCTTGCGCATCTTCGCGCGGGCGCTGCTCTCGCGGCGGCGCCTTCTCGTCGAGGCGACCGTCGCCACGGTGGTCCTCAACATCATCGCGCTGGCCATCTCCTTCTATGCCATGCAGGTCTATGATCGCGTGCTGCCGCGCGGAGGCTTCGCGACCTTGTGGGTGCTCACCGGGGGCATGTTGATCGCCCTGCTGATCGACTTTCTGATCCGCACCGCACGCGCGTTCATCGTCGACCGGGAGGCCGGCGACATCGACACGCAGATGTCCGAATTCTTCTTCGCCCGAATGCAGGCCGTCCGCCTCGACGCCCGCCCACCCGGCATCGGCACGATGGCCGCGCAATTGCGCGGGCTCGATCAGATCCGCTCGGCGATGACGTCCGCCTCCTTCTTCTGCCTGGCGGACCTGCCCTTCGCCCTGCTGTTCATCGCCGTGATGATGGCGATCGGCGGCCCGATCGCGCTCGTTCCGCTGGCGGCGTTTCCGCTGGCGCTGGCGGCCAGCCTCATCTTCGCCCGGCTCATCAAGGCCGCGACCAACAAGGGGCAGATCAGCAGCAATCGCAAGAACGGCATCCTCGTCGAGGCGCTGGACGCCTCGGAAACGGTCAAGGCCAATCTGGGCGGCTGGCATATGCTGGCCGGCTGGAACCGGCTGGTCGAGGATGTGCACGAGCATGATCTGCATGTGCGCCGCTGGTCCTCGATCGCCAGCGCGTCCTTCTCGGTGCTTCAGCAAATATCCTATATCGGCATCATTCTGGTCGGCGTGCACCTCGTCAGCGCCGGCGAACTGACGCAGGGCAGCCTGATCGCCTGCACGATGATCGGCAGCCGCGTGAACGGGCCGCTCGTCTCGGCGCTGCCCGGCATGATCATCCAGTGGGGCTATGCCCGCGCCGCGCTGGACGCGCTCGACAAGCTGCTGGCCATGCCGACCGACCACCAGGCCGATACCGTGCCCGTGCGGCTCAAGGTCATGGCGCCGGACCTGCGGCTCGAGGCTGTGTCCTTCAAGCATCAGGGCGCCCACGAGGGCCTCACCGTGCCCTCGCTCACCATCGCCAGCGGCGCGCGCATCGGCCTGATCGGCCCGATCGGCTCCGGCAAATCCACCCTGCTGCGCCTGCTCGCCGGCCTCTACGCGCCCGAGGGCGGCCATGTGTTGCTCAACGGGGTCGATGTGCGGCAGATTGCGGAGGAGGACCTGCGCACGCCCTGTGGCTATATCGGGCAGGATTATCGCCTGATCAGCGGCACGCTGCGCGACAATATCGTGCTCGGCCTCCCCGATCCGGGCGACGAAGCGATCCTCGCCGCCGCTGCACAGACCGGTCTGGCGCCGGTCATTCAGGATCACCCGCTCGGCCTCGCCCTGCCGATCAGCGAAGGCAGCATCGGTCTCTCGGGCGGTCAGCGCGCGCTGGTCGGCCTGACGCGCGCGCTGCTGGCGCGGCCCCGGCTGCTGCTGCTCGACGAACCCACCGCCAATCTCGATCAGGAGACTGAACGGCGCGTGCTGGCCGCCTTGCAGGATGCGATGCCGCCGGACGGCATCCTCATCCTCGTTACGCACAAACTGCAACTGTTGCCGCTGGTTCGCGACGTGCTGGTCATGCGCGCCGGGCGCATCGTGCATCAGGGGCCGAGCAGCGACATGCTCGACAAGCTGCGCCCCAGACCCGCCGCCAAAGCCGATGCGGCGCGGCCCCCTCTCCACCGGGTATCCTGATCATGGCCAGCGTTTCACGCAAATCCTCCACCTCCATCATCGCGCTGACCGCACTGGCCGTGGCGAGCTTTTTCACCTGGGCCGGCTTTGCCGAAATCGATCAGGTGAGCCGCGCGACCGGACAGGTCATTCCCGCCGGGCGCGTGCAATTGCTGCAAAGCAATGATGGCGGTGTCATCGGCGCGCTTTTGGTGAAGGAAGGCGACACCGTTCGCAAGGGGCAGACGCTGGTGCTGCTCAACAAGGTGAAGATCGCGGCATCAGTGCGCGAAAGCAGCGCGAAGGTGGCCGCGCTCAAGGCGTCGCGCGCCCGGATTGAGGCGGAACTGTTCGACCGCCCCTTGAACTTTCCGGGCGATATCGGCGATTTTCCGGATTTTATCGAGAACCAGCGCCAGCTCTTCAGCAAACGGCGCGGCGCGCAGCAGCAGGACATCGCCGCGCTGCGCACCATGCTGGACCTCGCCCGCCAGGAGCTGGACATGAACATGCCGCTGCTCGCGCATGGCGATGTCAGCCGGTCCGAGATCATCCGGCTGCAACGATCGGTCACGGATATTCAGGCGCAGATCGCCAACAAGCAGAACAAATATCTGCAGGATCTGCAAACCGACTATACCCGCGCCGAGGAGGAATTGGTGACCGCCGTGCAGACGCTCACCCAGCGCCTCGAATCCCTGAACGACACGGAAATCGCGGCGCCGACCGACGGCATCGTGAAGAATGTGCGCCTCACCACGATTGGTGGCGTGCTGCGGCCCGGCGACGAGGTCATGCAGATCGTGCCGACCGGCGAGCAGCTGATCATCGAAGCCAAGGTGTCGCCGGCCGACATCGCCTATGTGCAGGAAGGCCAGACCGCCTCGGTCAAGTTCGATGCTTATGACCCGTCCATCTTCGGCTCCGCCACCGGCAAGGTGACCTACATCAGCCCGGACACGCTGACCGAGCAGAAGGGCAATGGCGAACAGGTCTATTACCGGGTTCACATCCTCGCCAACACCGACACCATGCATAAACGGCCGGGCAAGCTGATCGCGATCCAGCCGGGCATGACGGCGACCGCGGAAATCCTGACCGGCCGGAACACGGTGCTCAAATTCCTCGCCAAGCCCCTCATCAAGACAATCTCGGAGTCCTTCGGCGAACGATAGGGCCGGATCTCAACACGTTGTTTCAATTCAGGACAAGCAGGAAGCCGCGATGGCGACTTATATCTATGAGGCTCGTCGACATGGGAGAATATCCCCCTATCTGATCTCGCTCTGGAGCGGATATCATGCCGCGGCCCTGACGCTTTCGGCTTTCGTGCTGCTCAATCTCTGGTCGGACAACCCCACCGGCACCTTTGGCGGCCTGATCTTCGCCTGCATGATCGGCGGCGCGCTCGGCGGCCGCTTCGGCCAGATGCTCGCACGCCGGCCACCCTATATGATGCGCCTCATCCTGCTGCTCATTCTCGCAGCGATCCTCTCCGGCATCACAGCCATCTATGGCGAGGGTCTCGCAGGCTTCATGCTTCAGGGAGACGAGAGCAGCAGCCTCGCCACCTTGCCCGTCACGGGTCTGCTGTTCGTGCCGCCACTCCTGTTACTGGCCGCGCTCCCGTCTTATGCAACGGCCGTGCTGCGGCGTCGTCGCGGCAGCGCGGGTTCGGCCAATGGCGCGATATCGCTGTTCACCTGGACCGGCTATGGGCTCGGGATCATTGTGACAAGCCGCTGCTTCGCCCATGGGCTTGAGCCATGGACCATGTTGAAAAGCCTGGGCATTATCGCACTGATCCTGGCGCTCGCTGTCCTGCCCAGGCATCTGCCGCGCCGCGCCAGAGGACGCTGACCGGCGCAGCCGAGCCGGCGGGCGCGGCCGTCGCATCCGCCACGCTCCATGTCATCGCATCGTCGTCAGGCGCTGTTTCCACGCGAGAATTTCGACGCGATATAGGCATTCTCGTTCATCTGGTGCTCAAGCTGCCCTTCCAGCTCATGGATACGCTGCGTCAGTTGCTCGATCGAAGCGGCGTAACTGACTTCCATATCCTGATTGCGCTGGGTGAGCGTCGACGCCTCATTCTCCAGCCGCCGGATATCGACTTCGCTGACCCGCAGCGACTGGGAGAGGGCGTCAATCCGGGCGACCATCGCCAGCCGCGCCTGATCGAGCTGCTTGCGCGCGTTCAGCGCAGCTTCGCCGTCGACCGTGAGCCGGCCTACCTTGGCCTCGTAACGGGACATCTGGACTTCGTTGCGCCGGTTGGCCTCCAGCGCCTCGCGCAGATCCTTGGCGAATTTCTCATTCTCGCTCTTCAGGTCGGCATTGACCTTCTGAAGCATATGCTCCCGGGCGTGAACGGATTTCAGCTCATTGTTGAGCACGCCGAGTTGCTCGTCCTTCAGGCGGACGTCTTTCTGATAGCGCTCGAAACTCGCCGTCAACTCTGTCCGGCTATCGCTCACCAACTTGTCGAGATGGGCTTTCTCTTTCTCCACCTGATGGGTTTCATGGACCAGCCGGGCATTCTCATCCCGGGCGCCGGCAAGCTGCTCGTCCTTCTGCCGTAATTCGCTGTCCAGCACGTCGCATCGCTCGCCCAGGCTCGTCGCCTTCTCGAAGCTGTCCTGATATTTTCCCGAGAGACTGTCGATCCGCTGCTCGTCATGGGCGACGGTGAGTTTGAGCGCCGCACATTCCTGCCGCAGGACGGTTTCCTCATCGGCCGCGGCCGCCAGCGCCGTCTGCGCTTCCTGGAGCTTCTCCTCCAGTTCGCGTTTCGCCACGCCGAGAAGCTGCACATTCTGCTCATAGGATTCGATGTTGGCGAGCGCCTTCTCCAGCTTCATCTCGCCATCATCATAGCTGGCGCGCAAGGCTTGATGGTCCTCCTCCACCTGCGAGCAATGCAGCTCCAGCCCCTGAAGCTCCGCTTCAAGACGCTCCTTGTCCCGCCCGAGCGTGACATTGAGCAGGGCGAGATCATGATATTGCCGCAGGAAATGGTCGAACGTCCGTCGCAGGTCCGTAATGTCGGCCGCCAACGCGTTGACATGCGCCAATCGGCCATCGAGATCGCCAAAAATATCCCGGATGTTGCCGGTTCGCTCGCCCAGATCGCCAAACAAGGCCGCATTCAGCCGCCCGTCCTTCTCCACGAAGGACACAACGCTAGATACATTGCCTCCGCCTGTATTCAATGCGAGAGCGGCAGATTGATCCTTCCTCGCGAAAATATTGAATAGCCTGGCCATATCTTTCCTATCAGTCAGTTGATTTTTTTAGAGCTGCTTCCGTCATTCCGATCGGTCACTTGCCGGAAATTGCGTCAAAATATTCCGTCATGCCGTCGAACCCGGTTTTCGTCATTCTTTGATATTGGACTCTTCCATCCAGATGGGACGACTTCTTGGTTATCAATCCCACATCCTCCAGATGCTTTATCCACCGGAGCGCCGTGCTGTTAGGAGCAGAGGATGACAGGACGAGATTGCTCGTCGAAATGTTTTCATCCTTGATCTCGCCGGCATAAAGCTCCAGCAACATGTCCCAGCCAGGTTCACCAAAGATCTTCTTGTCGAAATAGCGCTCACGCATTCGCCGAGATCGATATTGATGCTTGGCGAAGTCCGCGAAACTGCCTTTCGACCAGATATGATAATCCCCCTTGGAAGGGAGATCATCGAGCGTCGCGCCGACCATGACCATCGCCTCTGATTCCGCCTCATCCGCCATGGACAGGATATCCCGCGCCATCGAGCGGAATTGCGCGGCCCGCTCGAACAGTTCCTGCGCGCGGCCCTTATCGTTTTTCGGCTTTTCGAAAGGAGCCAGTCGGCCCAGATATTGGCGAACTATTTGCACCGTCATGACCTATCTTTCATTTCGAGCATCGCTTTGAAAGAACATGCCTTCACTGAAGGTCTCTGCGAGACGCAGCGCCATCCTCCCCCGCTCAGGAAGAAGTCTGTCGCTGCGCCTCGCCTCCCCGATGCGACCCGAGGGACACCAACCAGACCCACGCACCATGCGGGAATCGTCGGCGGAGATGACCGCAAGACGCGCGGCAAATGTCGCGCGCCCGGCACCGCAGTGATGTCGCGTCCATGATGACCGGGGGTGTGGCGGCCCTCCATCAGAAACCGCCCCGCGTCAGTGCGATGATCGCCCACCACAGCACCACGGAAACAGGCGTTGCGACGGCCATGCCCTTGACGAACATATCGCCGTCATCGGGCCAGGTTTCCGCCCGCCGACAGGCTTGATCATGCTCGCCCGCCGCCGCTGTCCATATGCGGTCCCGGCTCTCCTGTCGGTCAGCGAGCGACATGCGTCATCATCTCCCCATATGATTCCGGACCGCCCATCCGTCAGTCCAGATCGCTTGCTGTGAGTTCACGCGCCATTTCGAGACCCGGATCATCGAGCTGGATCACAATCGCGGTGTAACCGCGCCGCAGCAGGTCGCCGAGGCCGCCGACCCCGTTGACGACAACGGGCGGCTGCGCACCGCCTGCGCCCCCGTCCGGTGCGAGCAGAGCGAGGGCCAGGTGCGCAGGAAGGCTGATCTCGCCCCCGGCGCCGATCGTCCCGCCGGCAGGAAGAACGAACCGGTCGATAATGATCTGGCTGGGGCTGATGTCGCCATTCCCCACCACCGGCTGATCATTGACAATGAAGGAACCGCTTTCATTCGTGGTGATCTTGCCGAACGCGCCGGTCACTGTTCCGCCCGGCGCCTTCACCGTTACCGCACCGCCATTCACCTGAACGTCGAGCGGCGTGTCGGAGGTCAGGGCGACGGCCCCGCCGGCGCTGATCCGCGATGTCACCGCGCCGGGCGCCGCCACGGCGACACCGCCCCCCGCCGTGATCGAACTCGAGATGCCACCGGCGCCGGCGGTGAGCGAGGCATCGCCCGTCGTGACGACCTGCGAACTGATCGAGCCCAGGTCCGCACGGACATTCACCGGCCCGCCGGCGTTGATGCTGCCGCTGACGTCGCCACTGGATGCCGTAAGACTGACGCCGCCGCCGGCCGTGACGTTGCTCGATATCCCCGTCTGCGATGCGATGGTGGCCGTGCCACCTGCCGCGATGGAGCCGCCGACCGCGCCGCCGGCCGTGACCGTCACGCCGCTTTGCGACGACACATTGCGCGCGACATCGCTCATATAGGCGAGCAGGACCGGCCCGCCCGCAATGATTGATCCGGTGCCGGAGTCATTGGCGGTGACCGCAACGGAACCGCCCGCCCGGATCGGCCCGCTCTCGCTGCCCGCCACCGAGGCGCTGACATTGCCCAGCGTATCCAGCGTGTTCGCGGTGAACCGCTGGTCGCCACTCAGCTGCGACGCGAAATCGCCCGCCAGCTTCACCGTCGCTGCGGAGAAATCACCGCCGGTGATCGTCAAGCTGCCGAGCCGCAGCGCATCGCTGCCGACATTGCCGAGCAGGATGGCACCTTCACCCGTTGCGCCCGCGAGGCCGGAACCGGTGACGATCTCGACATTCTGGCCGCCATGGCTGGTCCCGATCAGCTGCGCGCCGATCGTCACCGCGCCACGGGCGGGCCGCGTGTCGAACTGCGTGACCGATCGGGTCACGCGCACCGTCGCATCGGCAGCGTCACCGGATAAGCGCAGGCTGTTCGCGGCATAGCGCGCGCCGTTGAGTATCGTCCGGTTCGCTACCATGTTCACCGCGTCGAGCCGGACCCGGCTGCCCAGCGCGCCGAGTTCCGCCGTGCCGGCATGCACGGTAAAGCCCTGCCGCCCCGCCACGGTTCCATCCACCATGCCGAACCGCGCGGTGCCCGAGGCGACCAGGTTGGTGCTGCCGGTCAGGCTCGTTGCGCCATCGACGGTGAAATCACGCGCGTCATAGCTGCCGGAAAGACTTGTCGCGCCGGTGTAGCGCTGGCTCCCGCTCGTGGTGACGTCGGCCGTGACAATCGTCGTGCCGGTCACGCCGAGCCCGGCAAGCGACGACTGGCCGAGGCTCACCCGCCCGCCGGCCAGTGTGAGCGCCGCGGTGCCGGTCACGCCGGCGATGCTGATATCGCCTGCGAGCGCATGGATGCTGGTGTCGCCGTTCAGCAGGAGCCTGTCGGCGGTAAAATCCCCCGTAGCGAGCGTCAACTGGCCGATGAGGCGACTGCCGGCACCGGCCAGCGTCAGCCCATTAAGGGTCACATCGCCGAAGTTCAGCGTGCGAATGCCGCGAAGCATGGCATTCTCGGCATAGGTGCCGGACGCGACATGGATGGCATCGCCGTCGGTCGAGGCGGCAAACGCCGTCTGGATCGACAAGGCCGCGCGGCCGCCGCCAGCAAGCGTCCCCCGTCCAACGTGGAAATCCGCACTATTGCCGGTGCCGCTCCAGCCCTGCACGACGCTCGCGCCCGTGGCGCCAAGGTTTACAGCAAAGTCGAAGGCGTTTTGACGGCTGTTCTGGAAGTAGGTGAACTGCGCCCCATCAGGCCGATGCGCGTCGTTCCGAACCGTAAAGCCATAGCCCGCAATGGTGAGCAGGCCCGGGTCCAGCAGCGTCGAGGAGTCCTGCAGATAAAGACCGGCCGCCTCGCCAAACCGGTTGCTCGCCTCGATCACCACGCCGGTCAGTTGCTGATTGCTGCCGCCCCCGGCGACATTATTCGCCTGATAAAGCGCCAGGCCGCCCCAGGCGTTGCCTGAGGTGTGGCTGTTACGCACCGTCACGTTCGCGCTGTCGGTGATCGCGATCCCGGTGCCGGCCGTCACGCCGGTCACGGTCACGCCGTCGATCAGCGCGCCGACCGCCGCATTGAGGTCAAGGCCGGTCTTGCGCGAGCCGTTGATCGTCACATCGGTGATCGAGAAGCCGGTGTTGCGGGCAAAGGCGTCGCCCACCGCTTCGACCTTGATGCCATAATTGGAATTGCCCAGCGCGGCCGACGAGCCGTTGAGCGTGAAGCCGCTCAGCGTCACCGCGTCACCCTTGACGCGGATGCCATAGCTATTGTGGCCGCTGGCATCGAGCAGGGTGACGCCCTGCCCCTGCCCGCTCACGGTCATGCCCTTTTCGAGAAGCAGGGTGTTGGTGAGCAGATGCGTGCCTGCCGACAGGTTGAGCACATCGCCTGCCGTCGCGAGCGATACCGCCCGCAGCGCACTATCCGGGCCCGAACCGGACGTCACGAAAAGCTGGCCAGCGACCAGACGGGCAAGGCCGGCGCCAGCCACATCGACACCATGGGTGATCAGGTCTTCGAGCGTGAACAGCTCATCCAGCGCCAGATCACCTGCCCGCGTGCCGTTGAACGACACGCCGGTCAGGTCGAGCGAGCTCCCGCTGCGCCACATGATATGCTGGACCGTGTCCGCGCCGGCGACGAAGTCGTTGATCCCCGCGAAGCTGATCGTGCCCGCACCGGACAGCGTGGTCGGCAGGTAGATCGCATAGCCATTGTTGACGAAGCTGTTGTCGATGAAGCGGGTCGTGCCCGGCAGCGCATAACCCGGCTCGACCGCGAACACCTGATGATTGTTGGTGAACTGATTGCCGGTGACGTTGAGCGTGCCGACATCCCGCATCATCAGCACCGCGCCATAGGTGGCCTCGCCGGCAGGGGTCCAACTGCTCGTGCCGACATTGCTGACGCGGTTGCCGGTAAAATCCACCTGACTGGCGCGGAAAGCCTTGAAAATCGCGCCGAACGACTGATCCGAAGCGCCGCCATTGCGGACGATATTATCAGCGATGGTGATCGTCGGATAAGCGCCCGCGCCCGCCTGTTGGCGCAAGGCAATGTGCCCGGCCGTATTATCCAGCAGATTATCCGAGAAGACAGCGCTGCTGATCTGCGTGCCATCCGTCGCGGTGCCCGCGCCGCTGCGCGTATCGAAGGCCGCCCAGCCGCGAATGTTGAGGAACTGCGAATTGGTGATCGAGATGGCACCACCATATTGGCCGCCCGAGAAGCCGTGGCGCCCGGCCACGCCCTCTCCATCGATCCGCACGCCGTCCACCGTCAGGTTGGTCACATGCCCGCCGCCGATCACGGACGAGCCCGCCGCGCCGCTGACGGCGAAGTTGCTGAGCGTCAGGTCGCTGAACGTGCCGGAGAGCTGGATACCGCCGGTGAGCAGGGTCGCGCCCATGCCCGCGCCGTTAAGCGTGAGGCCCTTGTCGATCGTGACGGTCTCCGCGAAGGTTCCAGCGCCCGCATTGATCGTGCCACCGGCCCGCGCATCGCGTATCGCGGTGTTGATCGAGAGGCCGTCAATCACGGAGAAGATGTTGGTTCCGAAACCGTCCGCGAACCCCTCGATCGAGCTGGCGCCTGCCGTGCCGATGCCCAGCGCGAAGGCGGCGGCGTCGTCAAAGCTGGTGCGGTAGAAGGCGAACTGGCTATCGAGGCCGTCGCTACGATGATCGCTGTTGCGCACCACATAGTCGAAGCCCGCCAGATGAAGCGGCCCGAAGCCTTGCGTGACCGATTCAAGCTGCGAGTAGAGGCCGATCGCCTCCTCAAACCGGTTGTCGCTGGCGTCAATGGTGATCCCGCCGGTCTGCCCGCTATAGCCGCTCGCCTTGTTGGCCTGATAGAGCGCGACCCCGCCCCACTCGTTGCCGAGCGTGTGGACGCCGCTCAGCGTCACATTCGCGCTGTCGGTGATCTGGATGCCGGCGCCGCCGGTCAGCACCGCGGGATCGGCCACGCTGCGACCATCGGCCGTGACATTGGTGATGGTCGCGCCCACCACACCGTTGAGATCCAGCTCGGCGCGGCGTGACCCGCGGATCGTCACATCGCTGATCGCAAAGTTGGACAGGCGCTGGCTGGAGCCGCCGGGGGTGTTCACATGGCCCGCCGGATCGGGCTGGACCTTGATCCCATAGTTGCCGAGCAACTGTTCACTGCCATAAAGGGTGAAGTTGCCGAGCGTCACATTGTCGGCGAAGACCGAGATCGTGCCCAGACCATTCGAGCCCGGACCGGTGCCGACAGCACGCCCGTCGAGGATCACCCCCGCCTCGGATTGGCCGATCAACGCGATCGACCTGGCGATCACGAGCGGAGACCCGCCCAGATCATAGGTGCCGTTCAGCATCCGCACCGTGTCGCCGGCCTGCGCGACGGCCACCGTCTCCGCGATGCCGGTGGTGATCGCGATCGTTTCGTAGCTCTCCGCCCCGTCAATGACCTCGACACCGCGCGCGCGGCCATCGCTCCTGAAGGCCAGCACGCCGCCATCGCCAAAGATGTTGTCGGTGAAGATGTGGCCCCAGTCGAGTGCCTCGCTGAGGATACCGACAGACCGCACGGGCACATCGACACCGCTGAAGCTGTTGCCGGTGATCGTGGCGGCCCCGGTCGGGTCCTGCTGCCAGCCGATAGCCGGAATGCGCCCCTGGAACTGGATGCCGCCCTGTCCGGCAAGATCATTGCCGAAGAACTGGTTGCCCGAGAGGATGCGCTGCGACGCGGCGCTGTTGAGGCCGACACCGCCGGCGATCTTCACCATGGCGCTGGGGATGCTGCCATGGGTTGCCGCGCTGCCCCCGTAGAAGATGTTGTCCTCGAGCGTGAAGCGCTCGACAATGTCGCCTTCGCCAAAGCTGCTGATGAAAAAGTTGATCTCGGTCGCGTTGCCGCGATTGTCGATCACCGAATGACGCATGGTGAACGCGTCGCCGATCACCTCGAACGCCTTGTTGTCGCCATTGGCATAGGGCTTGAAGCCCAGCCCCTCGATCGTCACGCCCGTGCCGGAGACGAAATGCTGCGCGCCAAAACCGGCCTGATGGGCAGCGGTGACATAAGCGGCGACCGCGTTGGCATCGGTGATCGCGGCCCCTTGCGCATCGACGCCGCGGATCGTGATATGATCCTTGGTAACATACAGGCCGAACATCTGGCCGCCGGCCCCGCCGAAATAATCGACGCCGGTCACGCCTTCGATATAGTCGCCCGGCCGCACCGTGACCGTGCCACCGGTGACGACGGCGTCGACGCCGCCCTGCACCGTGTTGATCGGGCTTGGCGCCGCGCCCTGCGCGTTCGTCGTGCCGGCGGGGTCGACAGTCACATGCGTGCGGTTCGACGCGGTATAAGCCTGATTATAGACCGAGAGCCCGCCATTGGCCCGGCTCAGCGCCAGCAGCCGTGCCTGTTCATCAAGCGATGGCCCCGCCCCCAGCAAGCCGTTGCCCGAGGTGGTGGCGCTCCCGTCCCAGATGCCGTTCAGATGGAGGATGACGCCCCATTCATTGCCGAACGGGCCATCCTCGTTGCCGCTGATATTGAATCCCGGCGCCGCGGCATCGACATATTGCACGGAGATCGCGCTCTTGGTGTTGTCGATCAGATTGCCGGTGATCGCAAGGCTGGTGGCGCCGCGCCCGTCGACCAGCAGGCCGTTACGGACGCCGGTGATCACATTATCGGCGATCGTCGCATTGTCCACGCCATTGGCCAGCGCGATGCCCCGCGTGATCGACCCGTTCCAGTCGACATCCCACGCCGCCTGATCCGCAGGCAGCGTGCCCGCGAATGTCAGGCCCGTGACCCTCGCGCCGTTGCCGCTGACGTTCAGGCCGTTGATCGGGCCACCGGTCAGCGGCACCCGGATCGTCGCGACGCCGCCGCCGTCGATCGTGACATTGTTCCGGCCGATCGTCGCGCCGGCGGCATAAATGCCCGCGCCAAGGTCAAGCGTGGTGCCGCCTGCCACCATGCCGATCACGCCCAGCGCATCCGCGATGAAATTGCCGTCACCTGTCGTATCCGCACCGTTCACGTCGAGGGCGAGCGAGAGCGCCCCGCCGGTCACGCCGATGCTGCCCGCTCCCAGGATATGCCGGGCACCGAGCGCCAGATGGCCCGTCGCCGCGACATCGTCCGCAACGTTGATCTCGTTGACAGCCTCGACACGCGCACGGCCGGCCGCACCTGCGTCGATGCCGCCGCCCAGCCGGACATTGCCGGTGCCAGCCGACAGCAGGATGGTGCCATCCGGGTCCGCGGTTGCGCTCGCCACGGAGATGACACCGGTATTGACCACCTGATCAATCACCGCGCTCACAGCCTTCGCGGTCATCAGGACATGTCCGCCGCCTGCGTTGATCGTGCCGCTATTCTCTATGAGCGCATTGTCGCTGCCCAGTCCGATCTCAAGAAAGCCGGTGCCGTCCAGATCGAGCGTGGCGCTGCTGCCAGACGCGAGCATCACATGGCCGAGGCGGGCGTTGATAATGCCCTGATTGCGAACGACCGGCGCGAAGAAGGCGGCGATCCCCTGATCGGCGATGCTGATGCTTGCGCCAGCTTGGACGATGATTTCGCTGGTCGAAGCGCCGGACGCTGCAAAGGTGATCGGACCGCCGCTCATGAAATTCTGATCGACGATAGTCGCAGTGCTGGCGATCAACCCGCCCACATTGACATCCGCCGTGCCGGCAAAAAGAACGCCGTTGCCGTTGATCACCGCAACGATCCCGTTGGCGTTGAGCTGGCCGGCGATTTGCGAGGGCGCATCCCCCCCAACGACCCGGTTGAGCGCGACGGAACGGCTGCCGGGCTGGGAAAAGTTCACCTGCGCCCCAGAGCCGATATCGAAGCTGTCCCAGTTGATGAGCGCCCGGTCACTCGTCTGGGTGATCTGCAACGTGCCGCCGCCCGGCGCGCCGATCGTCGCTGTGCCACCGACCACCACACCGCCGGTCGGGAGCGCGCTGGCATCCTGCGCGAACACAGGCCGCGCGGCCACCAGTGCGAGCAGTGCGGCCGATGCCATGAGCATGGGCCGCGGCCGCAAGAGCACGCCACGACCAGTCGGATCAGCGACCGCTCCAGCGACGTTATACTTGCTCATTTATCTCTCCACAAAAAAATCAGACGTCACGACAGCCACGCTGTCGCGGTCAGTAAGCAGCGCTGAATGAAAGGAAGATGCGGCCGTCCCGGTCGCCCAGGGCGCCGACATCGCGGCCGATCGGCCTGGCATATTCCATCGACAGGCCGAAGCGTCCCGCAATCCCGACCCGCAGGCCCGCGCCGACCGATCGCAGACTGCTGCGCCTTGCCTCACCCGGCAGCGGACGGTTCTGATAAACCCGGCCACCCTCATAATAGACATAGGGCTCCACCGACCCCATGCCGCGCGCGGGGATGGTGTAGAAAAGCTCCGCCTTGCCGGCGAAACCCTTGTCGCCCGTTATTTCCGAGGGATCATAGGCGCGGCCATATTCGGTGCTGCCAAGGCCCATCTCCTCTGAAGCGAGCAGGCTGTTGCGCGTCCATTGCCCGGTCGCGCCGAGCAGGAGGCGCAGGCCGCGATGAATGGGTTGAACCCGCGTGATCTCGCCGTTCACTTTCGTGAAAACGCCCGAGGCGGTGGCGCGGGATTTGGCCGGGTCGCCCCCTGCCGTCGCACCGAGCAACCCAAGCCCCTGCGTGATGCTGCCCCGCACCGTGACCTGCCCGCCCAGACGATCGGCATGATTGACCATGAGTCCCGCGTTCGCCGTGCGGATCTTGTCGTCAAAAACCGGGTCCAGAAGGATATTCCGCGAATTGCTATCCCGTGCCGTCCACGAAAACTGGCCAAGAATATTGGTCTCCCGGCTGCGCAGGAACGGATATTGCAGCCCGAAACCCCAGGTGAGGCTTTCGCCCTCGAGCGCAAGCACGCGCAATTCATCGCCGGGCCGGGTCCGCGCATAGCTGGCGAACACGCTCGCACGCAGGCCGGAGCCGCCAATGGGCTGATCATAGGTTCCGGACACGAAGCCCAGTTCGCCCCCCTGATCGGGTGCGCCGACACCCGTTATGGCCAGCCGCCCTCCGGCACGGGCCAGATCGTTCAACACGATGCCGGCGTAAAACTGGGCCGGCCCCAGCCAGCGCGATCCGCGATTGTCGACCGCGACGAACGCTTCGACCGGCTTGCGCGCGACGACCAGGCTGAGGTCCGCCGCCCCCTCGACATCGGCAGAGGGCGTGAGCACGGCGCGGACGTCCGCCCCCTGAAGATCACGCGCCAGCAACAGCGCGCGCGCCAGATCCTTTCCGGATGTCGGCCGCTCCGCGCGAACCGGCGCAAGATAGGCTTCCAGATACGGGCGATAACCGCCGGGCTTTCCTTCGATCCGTGTCTGATCGATAAACCCTTCGACGATGTGGACCGTGGCGACGCCATTCTCGATGCGCTGCGGCGCGATGATCGCCCGCGAAAGCGCATAACCCCGGCGCCGATATTCGGCGGTCACCTGCTCGGCCAGCCGAAACAGGTCGGAGAGCGGCATGGCGCGGTTCAGATAGGGCCGGGCGAGCGCGTCCAGGGCATCCATCGGCACCACCGTCGCCCCGTCAAACCGCACCGCCGTCAATGTGACCGGCAGCGCGCTCGCCGCAACGGCCTCCTGTGTCGGTAAATCCGGCACATCGAGCGGCGAAACGCTCGGCGCATCGGATTGCGCCCGAAAGCGCTCGTCGATCCGTCCGGGATCAACAGCCTGCTGCGCCTGTGCACCGACGCCCGAAAGCGCCAAAGCTGAAACAACGAAAAACCGCCCCCTGATCTTCATTCCCACTCTCTGCTATTTGGTCAATACGCACCCGCGGCGCTCGAAAGCGCGGCGGCCGGCCATGCAATTTCTGTGTCAGGCGCGCCCGAGTCCGCCCGGGCCATCGCCTGCGCGAAAATCACGCCTGCTCCCCGCCAGATCGCCAAGCGACACGGGCCGCACGTCCCGGTCACCGCCCCGATGATAGCTCCAGCTTCGCCAGGCGCTGGCCCGTCCAAGATGATATCCCTGCTGCCAGCAGTCGGCCTGAGAGGCCTGACGCGTTTGCAATTCGGCCGCCATCCGGCTTTGCGCTTCCGTCTCGACGCCCTCGACGATGACGACCGGTGCGATCGCGCCGGCCATGCCGACCAGATATTGCAGAAACTCGAAATTCTTCGGATCGGCAGCGGCGCGCCGCAGGAAGAAACCATCCAGCTTGATGATGTCGGGACTGATCGCCATGGCCCGGCGCACCGAGGCATGGCCGACGCCAAAATCATCGAGCGCGACACGGCAGCCAAGCGCGCGCAGTTCCCGCACAAACGCAAAGGCGCCAGCGTCGAGCGCCGCCGATTCCGTGATTTCCACAACGAGACGCTCCGCCATGCCGCGCGAGCGCTTCAGTCGCGCGAACAGCGAGGCCCACCAGATGTCGCACCGCGCGCTCTGGCCGGAAATATTCACGCCGAGCACCGCCGATGGATGATTTTCGAGTTCATCGAGCACCGCAGCCATGATCCGGCGGTCAAAAAGACGCATCAAGCCAAGCGCCTCCAGAGCAGGGATGAAGGCGGATGGCGGCACAAACCGGCCGTCCCGGTCAACCATGCGCGCCAGCGCCTCGCAATAGAGACTCCCCGAGCCCCCGGAGGCCGACCGGACAGGCTGCCAGTACATGTGCACCCGGCCATCGCTCATCGCCGCAAGCACATCGGCCGCAATGCTCATATTCTGCCGATATTGCCGGGACCACGCCCCCTCGTCACCCGCCGCCACATAAGCCGGCAGAGCCTGCCCCGCCACGGCGCAGGACAGGGAAAGATGGAGGTCCACCCCCATCAGCTTCACCGGCTCAAGCGACAGCCGGTCCAGCAGGCTTTCGAGAATATCCTCGACGCCCGCAGAAGGTCGGTGTTCGAACGAGATCTCGACCAGTCCGGGACGGCGCACCCATGACAGGCACGCGCGCCCCCGCAATCGATCGAGGACCAGATCCAGACTGGCGATCGCCGCCTCGGCAGCGTCGGCCCCATATGCCGACAATATGTGGGAGATATTGTCTATGCGCAGGAGCGCATGCGCTTCAGCACCCTCGTGGGAGGAAGGATTTGATGGCGCCGCCCACAGATCTGCGTCGGTCCGTTCAACATCGATTGCGATCATCGACTTCCTCTCATGTCGGACGAACCACCCGCTCGAACTTGAGACAAAATATCCAATTCTGTATCAGGGCCCGAGCCGCAGGCAGCGCGCCTCTCCGCAGACAGCCCCCCGTCTCAGCTCAGCGCAACGGCAGCCAGGCGTGCGGACACACCCTGGACCATCTATAATCGCGAGGGTCAGAGGAAGTATTTGACGTCCTCGGAGTTGGAATCATTCCTGGCGGCGGCTCAGGAATTCAAAGTATCTGTCCGGAATTTTTGCTGGATGATGGCAGTGACCGGATGCCGTATTTCTGAAGCTCTATCGATGACCGTGAATAGCATCGACTTCAAAGCCGAGAATGTAGTCATTAAAAGCCTGAAAAAGCGCGGAAAGACCATGTTCAGGTCAATCCCATTGCCTAAGCAGCTTCTTAACTATCTCAAAAAATGGTTTAAATCCGAAAACTTCAATGCAGGTCGTCTTTGGCCATGGTCACGGATGACCGGATACCGCAGAATATGTGAAGTCATGGGCGAAGCAGGCATCACCGGAAGCTACGCGACTCCAAAAGGGTTACGACATGGCTTCGGAGTCAAAGCCATTCAGTCCAATGTTCCACTGACCCTTGTTCAAAAATGGCTCGGTCATGCCGATATCAAGACAACCGCAATCTACACCAGCGCGATGGGGCCGGAAGAGCGCGAGATCGCCTCGCGCATGTGGCGCCGCTCGCGCAAGGAGAGCCGCCGGTCATCCTCCCATCGCAAGCAAACTGACTGGTTTCCAACAGGGCGGCCCGTGCCGCCTGTGGCGCTGCAGGCCGCCAGCTCATGTGAGGATGGGGCGAGTCCTGCCACGTCCGATGCGGCACCGGATCATCTAGCCGCTCAACAACCAACTGATATTAAACGGTTTTTACGAACCGCCATTAACAGCTATTGCCCTTTGATACAGAATTGGATAAAGTGTCACAGACTTTAAGCTTATTTTTCATACAGATAGCCCTTTAATCTGCGCTACATGGGGATGAACGTCGACTGCGCATTTCCCGATGTTCATCGGCGAAAGAGAATGCTCGGAACCCGTTATGGTTTCCTCACGACCGCTGGAACAGCTTGCACAAATATCGGAGCATGCTGAGCGGCCCACCGATTGATGAACCATGGGGACTGACCGCAAGACGTTGCCGAGTCCCATGTTCATTGCTGCGGGTAGCAAGGGCGGATTGGCCAGGCGTGCTCAACTGTCTTTTGACAGGTTCACGACCGGGCCGGCGAGCCAGATGCGCGCTGGACCACGCCACATATCACGCAATAGCAGATCATGAACGGCGGCTGGAGCAAAGGCCACTTCCCGGTGCATGGGAGCACCGGGTGGGCAAGTCGCAAGGCGCACGCCGTCAGGTTTCCGGTGATGCGGAGGGCAGAGCCACCCCGCCGTTCCGCCGGACTAGGCGACCAGGCGCCTTGGCTTCAATTCATCTTCTGTGGAGAGTCCCTGTGAGCCACCGACAAAGCGGTCATCGAGCAGGGCGGCCAGCTTGAGCAACATCATGTCATCATATGCGACCCGATTGCCTTGCCGCTCCTCCAGCGCAAGGGCCGGCGTGTGTCGGATCGCGCCGGACCCGAGCGCCGCATGTTTGGCCCGCGTCGATCGTGGGTTACGCGATCGGTTCATGCTGAATTTCCACGTGCGCGAGGCGAACTCCCGCTCTTCCGGGCCCATCGCGCTGGTGTAGATTGCGGTTGTCTTGATATCGGCATGCCCCAACCAGCGCTGGATGAGGTTCAGGGGCACATTGGACTGGATCGCACAGACACCGAAGGCATGGCGCAGGCCTTTCGGTGTGGCGTGCGGACCAACAATCCCTGCACTGACCATCACCTCCCGGACGCGGCGATAGCCGGTCATCCGCGACCATGGCCACAGCCGCTCGCGAGGGAGCACGCCGACACTGAGCAAGGCTCTAAGCAGATTGAGCAATTCCGGTGGCAAGGGAATTGTTCTGAATATCTTCTTCCCGCGCTTCTTCAGACATTCGACAATGACATGCCCGGACTCAAAATCGATACTCTGCCTCGACAGGGCCAGCGCTTCTGAAATCCTGCACCCGGTTGTTGCCAGCATCCAGCAGAAACTGTGCACGGTTTCACCCCGTTGCGCGGCTGCATATAAAAAAGAAACACGCTCTTTCGCAGTCAAATATTTACGCTGTCCCACTCCATCATACACGGACCCAAGCATCAATTCTCCACCCCTCGGCATGGTTAGTTCAGGGCTAACTGCGCTTATAAAGTTTACAAAAGTTTACATTATTTTACATTTGGGGTTTCGAAGCGGAGAGGCCGCACGGCCTTCATGTGCGCCATCGATGAATTGCATCTGATTTTGCTCGACTATCGGCCGGACTGTTCGTGGCCGGGGCGGAAGCCAGGATGGTCCCGGTCGCGTCATAACCTTGCGCTGGACGGGGAGCCTCGATGGCTGCTGCTCGCAAAGGGATCGGGCGACCCGGCCGCCAAAGCTGCCGCACCCTGTTCAAACCCCCGATGGGGATGGCCCGCCGCGTTTCGCCCGGCGTCTCGCCGTGCCGCTCTATGCTGGCCGGCTGCAATGGGCCTTGCCGTTGCTGCGCAGACCTGGCGTTAAATCACTTTCCCCGGATTGAGGATATTGTTGGGGTCCATCGTCGCCTTGAGCATCCGCATCAGCTTCAATTCCTCCGGCGTGCGCGAAAAGTGCAGAAACTCGCGCTTGATGCTGCCGATGCCATGCTCGGCGGTGATCGACCCGCCCCATTTGCCGACGGCTTCATAGACCAGTGCTTCCATCTCATGTTCGGGCATCGGATCGCGCGGCACCCGCGCTGACAGATGCAGGTTCGAATCCGCCAGATGGCCGAAGAACACCGTCACGCAATCCGGCCATTTTTCCAGCAGCAGATCACGCACATAAGGAATGAAATCGCCGATCTTGCGTGTCGGCAGGCTCACATCGAAGGCGACTTGCGGCCAGTGCACCTTGTAGAACTCGCCTGGGCAATCACGGACCGCCCAGATCTCCTGCCGCTGCTTGTCGGACTGGGCGATCACCGCATCCTGCACCAGCCCGGATTCGATCATGCCGCCCAGCACTTCCTCAAAACGCTCCGGGTCGCGCCCGGGGTCCGTGCCGAGGATCTCGATCAGCGCATAAACGTTATAACCATGCGCCAGCGGCGGCTGACGGCCAAGCGCCGTGGTCCCGATATGGTAGAAATCCGGCCACATCACCTCAAAGGCCGAGAGCGTGCTGCTGAAGGCGGAATTGCACTGCCTGAGCAATTCGAGCGTCGCGGCATAGTCCTCGATCGCGACCACCGCCGTGCAGGCGCTCCTTGGCTTGGGGAACAGGCGCAGCACCAGCCGGGTGATGACGCCGAGCGTCCCTTCGCTGCCGATGAAGAGGTGCTTCAGATCATAGCCGGCATTATTCTTGATCATCACATTGAGCGAACTGATGATGGTGCCATCCGCCAGCACGGCCTCGACGCCCAGAATGAGGTCGCGCATCATGCCGTAGCGCAACACCCGGTTCCCGCCGGCATTGGTCGCGGCATTCCCGCCGACCTGCGCGGTGCCGCGGCCGCCAAGATCAAGCGGGAAGAGGAAGCCCGCATCGTCGGCCGCGACCTGCACCGTCTCCAGCACTGTGCCGGCCAGCACGGTCATCGTGCGCCCGGCTTCATCCAGTTCCTCGATGCCGCGCATCCGCTCCATGGAGAGCAGCACGCACGGGCGGTCGGCCAGGCCGCCGGCGCACAGGCTGGTGAGGCCGCCCTGCGGCACGACCGGATAACGCGCCTCGTTGCAGATCGCCATGATACGCGAGACCTGCGCGGTCGTGCGCGGATAGGCGATACCCGGCAGCGCAATCCCCGCGGGCATGACGTTCGTGAAGTCGGTGCTATGCCGCGCAAAATCCGCTTCCGAGGCATCCTTGATGATGTCCGGCCCGAGTTCGGCCTTGAGACGGGCGATCACCGCCGCGCCTTTGCCTGCATCCTGCGAGCCCTCGATAATCGCTGTCATAGCCGTCCTATTCCGCCAGAGCCCGTCTGATCTGCCCATCATAGCGGCGGACGAAGAAGCTGCCTACCAGGGCAATTCCAGCGCAGAAGATCATATAACAGGCCGCGCCGGTCGGCTCCGCCGTCCAGGCGACCAGCGCAGGATCCAGCTCCCTCTCGCCGCTGAAAATCGGCCTCGGCCAATGGCGCGGCCCCGCGAGCACGCGTGAAACCCATGGCTTTGCAAGCACGGCGTCTGGTCTATACTGCCCCTGTAACGAAGCCAAATTGGAGAGGCCCTGATGACCGCGCTTGACGCCGCCACCCCCCTGCTCTTCCAGACCGCCCGCGCCTTGCGCAACGCGCTTGACCGGCGCGAGATCAGCGCCGTTGAACTTCTCGACGAGCAACTGGCCCATTATGAGGCGGTCAATCCGGCGATCAACGCCATCGTCGCCACCGATCCGGACGCCGCCCGCGCCGCCGCCCGCGCTGCCGACGCGGCGATCGCGCGGGGAGACGCCGGCCCGCTCGCCGGCATCCCGATGACGATCAAGGATGTTTTTGAAGTGGTCGGCATGCCCGCCACCTGCGGCTTCACCGAGCTGGCCGGCCATTATCCGGAGCGCGATGCCGACGCCGTTGCTGCCCTGCGCGCGGCCGGTGCGGTCATCTGGGGAAAGTCCAACGTGCCGACCGGCGCCGTCGATCACCAGACGGTCAACCCCGTCTATGGACTGACGCGCAATCCATGGAACCACGATCATTCGCCGGGCGGCTCGTCGGGCGGGGCTGCCGCCGCGGTCGCAGCCGGCATCACCTCGCTGGAGCTGGGCAGCGACATTGGCGGATCGATCCGCGTGCCCAGCCATTTCAGCGGTGTCTACGGTATGAAACCGAGCTTCGGCGTCGTCTCGGGCCGGGGACATATCCCGCCCATGCCCGGCGCGCGCGGCAAAACGCCGCTCGGTGTCTATGGCCCGATGGCACGCAGCGCCTTCGACCTCGAATGGATGCTCGACCTGATCGTCGGGCCGGACGATCTGGACCGCAAGGCCTTCTCGATCACGCTCCCCCCTGCGCGGCAGGAGCGGCTCCGCGACTTCCGTGTCGGCGTGTGGCTGGATGCCTATCCGATCGACGACGGCTATCGCGCCGCGATCGAGACGATGCTCGCCAGCATCGAGCGCGCCGGCGGTCAGGTTGATCGCAAGGCCCGGCCCGATATCGATCCGGCCAACCAGTATGAAACCTATCTCACCGTGCTGATGGCGCTGGAGGGCGCAGGCGCGACGGACGCGGATTACGCGGCGCAACTGGGCGCGGGCCGGGATGCCGAACCCGGCAGCTATGCCGAACGGATCGGCACGCGCATGTCGCAGAATGTCCGCTCGCTGGGCGCCGGCCACGCCCGGCAGGAAGAACTGATCAATCGCTGGAACGCCTTCTTCCGCGATTACGACCTGCTGATCTGCCCGATCTTCCCGCGCGTCGCCTTCCCGCACGCGGCCACAGGTGACGGTCATATGGCGCAATATGACCGCAAGATCATCGTGAACGGCCAGCCCATTCCCTATCTGGACGGGCTGATGTGGCCCGGCATGGCCACGCTGCCCGGGCTGCCGGCTGCCGCGGTGCCCACAGGCGAACTGGTCGAGGGTCTGCCGACCGCCGTGCAGATCATCGGCCCCAGCCTGGAAGACCGCACCCCGCTGCGCTTCGCCCAATTGCTGGAGACGGCCATCGGAAGCGGCTACCGCATTCCCCCCGCCTATCGCTGAGGCGCACGATCTGGCCGCCATGAGCCTCTAGCCGTGGCGGCCAAACGACGCACCGCGCGCCGAAGGTCACGCCTGCGCCATGCGCTCGGCGACCATCGCGTTAAGATCGTCCGGTATCTCCATATAACCGCCGCTCAGGGCATCATAGCGGCCCGAGACAAGATCGAGGCAGCGCTGCGCGCAACGGGCGAGCCCTTCGGCCACGGCCTTGCCGTCCGACGCCTGCTGGAGCCGATCGACCATAGCGGGCAGCCACTTCTGCGCTTCGGGAGAGGTCATCGTGTCGCGCGCGAGGGCCGTGAAGACAAAGCCGGGGTCGATCGCAAAAATCTTCACGGCGCTGTCCGCCAGCTCCGCCGCTGCTTGCGCCACAATGCGGTTTTGCGCGATCTTGCCGGTGCAATAGGCGCTCATATGTGGCGCCACCTTGCGGCTGGCGATCGCCGAAACGACGACGATCCGGCCCCGGTCCCGCGCCACCATGCCGGGCAGGATGCGGCGCAGAAACAGCATCGGCGCGCGAATATGCACCTGTTGCGCGGCCCACCATGCCTCCATGTCCAGCTCGTGGATCGGCCCGAACGGACCGGGAACGCCGGCATTGTTGACGAAGATCGTCAGCGGACCGAGCCGGGCTTCTGCTTCCGATACCGCGCGGTCGACATCGGCAGGCCGGGTCACGTCCGCCGCGACCGCAATGGCCCGCCCGCCCCGCGCCTCGATGGCTTCCACCACCTCGGCCAGCTGCGCGGCATTGCGTGCGACCAGCGCGACGGCCGCGCCTTCACCCGCCAGCCGCTCCGCGATCGCACGGCCAAAACCGCGCCCAGCGCCCGTCACAAGTGCGATCTCTCCCTGCATGGTCGTCACGAGGTCTCCTCTCCATCTGGGTCATTGCGTTTGCCGCTCAGTCGGTTCGCCGACCGTCAGCGCGCCCCGGCTGCCAGGGCTCGCCTGTCACCGGGTGGGAATAATGAAAATCGACAATGGGCGTTTCCGGCCAGAAATTAGGCTCCCGGTCGGTCAACTCATCCGGCCCGCCCGGATCGTCCGGCCAGACCTTCGCGAAGAAACGGCCTTCATAGGGCTTGCTGTGCGCCCAGCCGGTCTCATAGTCCGCCTGCCAGAACATGTGATAATCGAGGACGGCAATCTTCCAGATGCCATCTTCCTTCACATAGCTGTTTTCATAGACACCGGCTTCCCACCACTGGCGCGGCAGCCGGTCGTTGATCCTGGCCTTGGTGTCATGGCTGCCACCTTGCATGAGCGCGCGAAAGCGGCCCTTGGCACTCTGCCGGTCCGGCGCGATGTCGACAATATCCTGAAGCTGGAGATGCTCGGCGAGCAGGCCGTAGACCGGACCGTTATTGCCATCGGTAAAATTGTTGCGCAGCCGCCCGCAATAGAGGCGCGAGAGGCCCGCCTTGCCACGGAAAATCCCGCCCATGAAATGGAGCACGCCCTGTTCCGCAAACAGGCCGACGACCTCGTCATACAGCCCCTTGTCCATATAATAGCCATATTTGAACTGAAGCGTGCGGACGGCCTGAATATCTTCCATGACGCCCAGCCGGTGCCGCAGGTCGGCCACCTCGTCCATCAACGTCCGTAGCGCCTGATCGTCGGACATCCTCTCACCTCTCATGCTGCCGCCAGCCCCTCCGATGGAAGGTGACGGGTAACCACCGTCGATGCAAGAAGGGAGCGCGCGGGGCCGCGCTCCCCTCCCCTGCTGCCGCGTCGCTCAGAAGCGGCGGCCGACCGTGATCGCCCACTCGCGCGGACGGCTCGGCTGACCGGTGAAGATATAGGTGCCGGACTGGATGAACTTGTTCACATAGTAGAATTTGTCGAACATGTTCGTCACCGACAGGGCAGCATACCATTCATCGTCTGGCGCGGCATAGGTCAGGCGGCCATTGGCGATCGCATAACCATCCTGCACCGCGCGGGGGTTGTTGGTCCATTCATTGAAGACCTTGGACTGGTAATAGACATCGACGCGCGGGGTGAGCGTGCCGCGGTCCCCCATCTCGATCTCATATTGCACGCCGGCATTATATTTCCATTCCGGTGTGCCCGGCGCTTTGCTGGCCAGCGTCGGCCCGCCTGAAACACCGCTGGCCGCGCCCAGCTCCTTGATCTTGAAGCCGGTATAGCTGGCCGACATATCGATCTGGAAGCCGCGCGCCGGGCGGATCTCCAGCTCGGCCTCGACCCCGTCGATCGTCGCCCGGCCGGCATTGGCAATGACGATGCTCGGCGCGCCATTATTGTCCAGACCGTTCGCGCTGAGCTGGAGGTTGGAGTAATCGCTGTGATAGGCGGCGAGATTGAGGCGCACGAGGCGATCGAACAGGTCGCTCTTGAGGCCGATTTCATAAGCTTGCAACGTTTCCGGGCCAAACGGCACGGCCGCCGCCGGCGTGAAGGGACGCGGATTGATGCCCCCGCCCTTGAAGCCGGTCGAAAACTGGCCGTAGACCATGACGTTGTCCGTCACCTTGTAATCCGCGCCGATCTTGTAATCGAACCGGTCGAACTTCGAGGCTGGCGAGGTGAAGGCGCCACCGGCGAAGAACGGCGTGCCCGCCGGCACATTGACGCGGTCGAACCGGTAGGTCTTCGATTCCTTCGTGTAGCGCAGGCCCCCCGTCACCGAGAATTTATCCGTCAGGTGGAAGACGCCATGCATGAAGGCGGAACGGTTCGAGGCGTCCGTGCTGTCATTCTGGTCAAAGGCGATGTTGGAAGCCGCCAGATAGGCGCCGCCGCCCAACGAGCTGTCGCCATCAAAGTAGAAAACGCCGGCGGCCCAGTCGAGCATCCCGTCAAAGGCCGAGCCTACCAGGCGGAATTCCTGGGTGAATTGCTCGAAACCGGCGACATTGTCGGTCAGCGCGACCGGTAGCGGCGCGTTATTGGCATTCTGGGTGAAGCGGCCGTTGAACTTCTGATAGGCGGTGATCGACTTGAACTGGACATTATCCGTGATGTCCCAGCTGAGATCGCCGGAATAGCTCTCCGAATGCACCGTGTTCACAGGGGGCACCTTGCGCCCGAGAAACGCGCTGTCATAGGTCGCGAAGGTCACATAGGGATCGGTGATGAACCGGTCATCGAACGGGATGCCATATGTCGGCACCAGCCGGTTGGCATTGTAATTGACGAGAGCGGCCGCGCCCATGTTCAGATAGATGAGCGAGTCCGCCGCCGCTTCCGAATTGTCCCGAATGACTTCAGCGACGAGATTGACCTCGACATTCGACGCCGGTGTCCAGCGTAGTGCCGCCCGCCCGGCCCGCACGCTTTCACCGCCCAGCGTGCCGACCTTGCAGCTATTGCCCTGCGTCGAGACGGTCGGCTGCAAATTGCCGGCCAGCGCCGGGTAGGCGCAGGCGAAATCGACCCGATCCACATAGCCATCGCGCTCCTTGGAGGCGACGGAGAGGCGCAGCGCCAGCTGGTCCGCAATCAGCGGGATGTTCATCATGCCGCGCAGGTCCAGCCGGTTATAGCTACCATATGTGCCTTCGACCGAGGCCTCGAAATGATCGGCCGGCTTCTTCGAGATCAGGCGAACCGCGCCGCCAATCGAATTCTTGCCGAACAGCGTGCCCTGCGGCCCGCGCAATATCTCCACGCGCTCAAGGTCGAGCAGGTCGAACGACGTGCCGAACAGCGAGGCATGATAGACATCGTCGACATAGAAACCGACGGCCGGTTCAAGCGCGAAGTTGAAATCGCTCTGGCCAATGCCGCGAATATAGGCCTGTGTCGATTTGCCATAGCCCGAGCTGCCGAGCCGCAGCGTGACGCTGGGCGCCGCCTTGCCGACATCGGTGATATTGCTGAAGCTGCGCTCGGCGAGCTGCGCGCCCGACATGGCAGTGATCGCCAGCGGCGTGTCCTGCAAATTGGTTGACCGGAACTGGGCCGTGACGACGATATCCTGCACACCATTGGCGTCGCGCGGCGCGTCCTCCTGCGCATGTGCGCCGGTCGCCAGCGCGCCGAGCACAAGAAATGACGCACTGCGCAGCGCGCATGCCTTGAGAATATGGTGACAGGCCATGTGGAATCCTCCCCTTTTATATTGACGCCCATTTTTAGGCGCCTTGAGCTCCCTGAGAGCCGCTTCGATGTATGAGATACACACAATGTACGAGCATTGGCAACATATATTGCAAACTTTACATTGGGGCTTTTGTCTGCTTCAAGCGGTGCTCAAACGGCATTTCCATGAAAAGCCGTGACATAAACAAATGACGGGAGGAGCCAGCGCGATGCAAGACACCATGAAAATCACCATGATGGCGCAGCCCTGGGCCGGGCAGACCTGCGCATGAGTGGCTCATTTGATGACATTGCGATGCGCGACCGGCTCTGCATCGCTGACCGGATGGCGCGCTATTCCTGGGCAATCGATTCCGGCGATCTCCCCGCCTATCTCGATTGCTTCACCAGCGACGGCATCCTGCGCCACCCTTTGGCGGATGGCAGCCCCGGGGTTTACCGCGGACATACGGGCATTGAAAATTTCATCAGCGGCAGCATCAGCCGGCGCGCCACGCAAACCTATGGCCATCAGCACCAGTTCAACGCCGTCCAGCTGAACCGCGAAGGCGACGATATCCGCGTCGCTGCCTATTGCATGATCTTCCGCCATGAATTTCACCGACAATATTGGCCGCGCAGCGCGTCCTGGCGGATGGGCACATGGCATGCGCTACTCCGCGCCACCGGCAATGATTGGCGGATCGCCGATCTCGACGTGCGCATGTGGACCGACACGGCCCTGGGCGCAGGCATCGCGCTGGTCGATCGCGGCCCCGGATTGCCCGGCACGCGCGACTGACGAACGATCCGTAACAAACAAAACACATAGGCAGGGGGGACACGATGAACGCAGGCAGCACCAGGGACGGCCGGAGCGAAAAATATCCGACCTGGATGATGGCGATGCTCATCCTCGTCGCTCTATCCAGCTTCATCGACCGGGTGATCGTTGCCACCCTCGGCCCGGCCATCAAGGCCGATCTGGGGATCAGCGACACCCAGTTCGGCCTCCTGACCGGGCTTGCCTTCGCCCTCCTCTACACCTCGGCCGGCATTCCGGTCGCGCGTCTGGCGGATCGCTATAACCGGGTCCGGCTGCTGGCGGTGGCGACGACGATCTGGTCGATCATGACCATGCTCAGCGGCGCAGCGGCCAACTTCGTGCAACTGCTGTTGCTGCGGCTGGGTGTCGGCATCGGCGAATCAGCGGCCAATCCGTGCACCATATCGATGGTGTCGGACCGGTTTCCGCGTCACAAGCGCGCCTCGGCCCTGGCGGTGGTGGCGCTGGGCGCTTCATTTGGATCGCTGGTTGGCGGCTTTGGCGGTGGCTGGCTGGGCGAGCATGTCGGCTGGCGCGCAGCCTTCGTCATCGTCGGGGCACCGGGCCTCATTCTGGCGCTGCTCCTGCTCGTCACCCTCAAGGAACAGCCGCGCGGCAGCTTTGATGCCCCGGCAGCGACATCTGGCGAAACGCCGAGCTTCAAGGCGATGCTGCGCACGTTGCGCAGCAAGCCGGCCTTTCTCAACATGGCCTTTGCCTGCGGCCTGACGAGCTTCTGCAACTTCGGCATCCTGCTGTTCCTGCCCATCTATTTCGGCCGCTCCTACGATATGAGCATGACGCAGGCCGGGCTGCTCTTCGGCATCGTCACCAGCGTTTCCAACGGCGTGGGCACATTGCTGGGCGGCTTCGGCTCGGACTGGGCCGGCAAGCGGGACGACCGCTGGTATGCCTGGCTGCCGGCGATCACCCTCGTCCTTGCCGCCCCGCTATACATGTTCGGCCTCTCGCTGCCGGACTGGCACATTGCCCTGCCCATCGTCACCATCGCGGCGACGCTGGCTTTCACCTTTTACGCGCCCACCTTCGGCGCCGTGCAGAATATGGTGGAGCCGCGGATGCGAGCCTCCGCCTCGGCCATCATCATCTTCTTCCAGAATCTCGTCGGCATGGGGCTGGGCCCGCTGTTCGTCGGCTTCATGAGCGATGCGTTCGCGGATCGCCTATTCGAGGGAGATCATGCCAGCGCCTGTGTCGGCACCGTCGCGCAGACAGTGGAGGCCTGCGCCACCGCCGGCTCGCTCGGCATCCGCTACGCCATGATGAGTTGCGCGGTCGTCGCCTTCTGGGCGGCATTCCATTATTGGCTCGCCTCGCGCACCCTGCGCCGCGATATGATCTGACGCCTCAGAGGCGGATCGAGATCGACTTCAGTTCCAGATGGGCGAGAATGCCCTCCCGCCCGTTTTCACGCCCCCAGCCGGATTGCTTGAAGCCGCCAAACGGCAGGGCGTTATCGATCCCTGCGCCATTCACGCGGATCGTGCCGGCGTCGATCAGCCGCGCCAGCTTGTGGGCGCGAGACAGGTCGCGCGTCCAGATATTGGCGGCCAGGCCATAGCGCGTATCATTGGCCCGCGCGGCCAGCGCGGTGAGGTCGTCCTCGTCAAAGGGCATCACCGTCAGCACCGGGCCGAAAATCTCCTCGCGATAAACGCGCATATGGGGCTCGACATCGACCAGCACGGTCGGACGGACGAAATGCCCCGGCCCGGCCAGAGCGCCGCCATTCGTAACGCGCGTGCATCCGTCTCCGGCGCTCTCGGCCAGAAATGTCTCGACCCGCTGCTTCTGCCCCGCCGATACGAGCGGGCCGATCCGGGTCGATGGTGCCGTGCCCGGCCCCAGCGTCAGGGCATCGGCATGACCGGCCACCGCATCGACGATCCGCTCGAAAACCTGCCGATGCGCATAGAGCCGCGACCCGGCGACACAGACTTGCCCGGAATTGAGAAAGATCCCGTTGGCCGCGCCCGCGGCCGCTGCATCCAGATCGGCATCGGGAAAGATGAACACAGGCGATTTACCGCCCAACTCCAGCGTCACCCGCTTGAGCGTCGGCAGGGCCGCCGCCGCAATGGCCTGGCCGGTCGCCGTTGACCCGGTGAAACTGATCCTGGCGATCATCGGGTGAGCCGCCAGCGCCGCGCCGGCTTCCGCCCCAAGACCGGTCACGATGTTCACGACACCGGCCGGAAAGCCTGCCTCGACAATCAGTTCGCCAAGCCGGATCGCCGTCAGCGAGGTCAGTTCGGCAGGCTTCAGCACAATCGTGCAGCCCGCCGCGATGGCCGGGCCGATCTTGTTGGCCGCCATCGTCAGCGGCAAATTCCAGGGAATGATCGCACCGACGACGCCGACCGGCTCATAGACGGTATAGGCATGGTGATCCGGCGCGGACAGCGTCGGCGTCTCACCCGAAACCTTGCCTGCCCATCCGGCATTGTAACGCAGACCGGCGACCGCGCCGGATACGCTGAAACGCGCCAGCGAGAGCGGCATGCCATTATCGAGGCTCTCCAGAAAAGCCAGCTCGTCACCATGCTGCTCGATCAGGTCCGCCAGATCCCACAGCAGCCGCGTTCGCGCCGGCGGCGGCATGGCGCGCCAGCCCGGCTCCCGCAGCGCGCGAGCGGCGGCCTGCACCGCCTCGTCCACATCTTCCCGCTGGCCTGCTGCAATATGGCCGATCACCGCCCCGGTGGCGGGGTCTTCGACCGGCAGCGTGCCGCCTCGCATCGCCGCGCGCCACGCGCCATCGATGAGCAGGCCGTGCGCCCGCGCGAGGAAGACGCTGACCGCATCCGGCACGGCAAGCCGCCCGGTCATGTGCTGCGCCGCTCGACCAGCGAGAAGCCGATATCCACCCGCGCCGCCTTCTCGCGGTCACGGCGCTCATTCTGCACCGCGTCCAGCATGAGCGCGGCCGCCTGCTTGCCGATGGCCGCGCCGTCGATGCGGATGGTGGTCAGCGCCGGTTCCAGCTCCCGTGCAAAGTCGAAATCGCCGAAGCCGATGACGGCCAGCTCCTCCGGCACCCGCACGCCGCGCACCGCCGCCTCGATCAGCGCGCCCTGCGCGAGCCAGTCGGATGCGCAGACCAGCACATCGGGCCGCTCGCCCGCTTCCCACATTTGCGCGAAGGCCCGGCGCCCCTCGCCCACCGTGCCCGGCAGCCCCTGATCGACGCTCCTGGGTTCCGGCAAGCCGGCCTCCATCAAAACGCGGGAAATGCCGTAACGGCGGATATGACCCCGACTGCTGTCGGTCGAGAAGATCATCGGCCGGCGATAGCCCTTGCGCAGCAGAAAATTGCCGATCGCCACGCCGATATCATGGTGGGAAATGCCCGCGACCATATCGATCGGCGCCAGCGGCATTTCCCATGTCTCGACGATCGGCAGATGGGATTCGACCAGCAGGTTGCGCACATCGGGCGATACCGGCAGGCCGATCAGGATCAGGCCACCGGGGCGGCGGCTCAATATCTGGGTGACGATCTTGTCGCGCGTGGCATCCCGGCTGTAGATGCCGAGCAGCGATTGATACCCCCCGTCATCGAGCGCGGCAACGGCTGAACGAACCGTGGTGTCGAACAGTTCGAGCGGCGTGGGCGGCACCATGATGGCGATGAGACGGCTGCGATTGGTGATCACCGTGCCAGTGGTCAGCGACGGGATATAGCCGGTCGCCGCGATCGCGGAATGCACGCGGCCAAGCGTTTCCTTGCTCAGGAGATTGGGCATGTTCAGGGCGCGCGATACAGTCGCTGTCGATACGCCCGCGGCGTCCGCGACATCGGCCAGTGTCGCGCCTGCCCGACGGCGGGTGCCATCGCCACGCGTCGTCGGTGCTTCCGTCATGGTCTTGCTGCCCCCCTTGGGCCAATCATCATTCATGCATCAGCTTGAGCGATCACAGCCGCTTAGGCAATGCCCCAGGACCAGAGCGCTCCCCCCTGAGTGAACGGTTTTCGCATGGGCGCCGCTGCCAGGGCTGGCGCCGCCATCGCCCCGGTCAGGATCGTCCACGCCCCGACCGGCCACTGGTCGGCCGCCGCCGCAAGGACAGGGAGGCAGCCGGATGCCCCGTCCACCACATCATGGGTCACCCTGCCGGCGTGCCTTTGATGGGCGATCCGTAACGCAAAGGGCCGGCGCGCCTCGGCCGCAAGGCCCGCGATCACGATCATGTCGGCATAGGTCGTCAATCCGGTCAGCCCGGCGAGTGACGTGCCGCGCAGCGCGCCATGCCAGAGCGAGAGAATATCCTGATCCGTCGCGACGACCCTCGCGCCGCTCGCTCTCGCCGCCGCGCCGAACGCGCGGGCTTCGGCAAACCGCGCATCGATCAGCGCCAGCCGCCTGTCCTTGCGCAAATCCACCGCAGCAAGTGGTCCGGCAACCAGCAGTCCCGCGGTAGCCACGCCACCGAATTTCAGCACATCCCGCCGGATCATTTCGAGGCAGCCTTCTTCCTGGAGGCGATGAAGGCCGCAATCTGGTCCATCTCCGCGTCGGGCACTTCGACCCGTGTGATGGTGGGCATGCTGTTCAGCCCCTGCCGGGCAACTGCCTTCACATAGTCCGCCGGAAGGTCGCTCCGCTCGCCCAGCAGCGCCTTGTCCTTGCCGAGACGGCGCTCCAGCATCATCGTGCCTGTGCCGCCTTCCAGATGGCAATAGCCGCATTTGGCCATGAAGAGCGCCCGTCCATCGGTGGCCCCGGATGCGGCGCGCCCGGCCTGCGGCGACGGTTGCGCACTCGCCAGGCCCATGATGCCCATGACAGCCGCCAGCGCAGCTGCGATACCGATACCCGTCCGTTTCACGCGCGCTCTCCCTTGCCAGCGTCCTTATAGGCGCGCGGCCAGATCCCGTTCTTGCCCGGCGCGATCACCCCATTGGGGTCCAGCGCATTCTTCACCGTCTCATTGAGCCGGGCGAGCACACCGTCATTGAAATCGAAGCTGCTCGCGACCGGGTCCATGAAATCGAGGTGCGTGCGATACTCGCCATAGCCGGACGCCTTGGCGTCCGCGATGAGGGTCTTGAAGAGCTTGCGGGCCCGGCCCGTCATGTCCGTGTCGTCCCGATCATAGAGCAGCAGGTTCACATTGTTGATGTGTCGATGCCCCATGGTGAAGGATGTATAATAATCCAGCCCATGCTCCTCGAAACGTGCTTTCATCGCCCGGAACTGCTTGTGAGCCAGTTGCCCATCCGGTGGCATGACAGGCGAAAAGCCCATATGGCCGCCGCGGCCGCCGCGCCAGTTGACGATCTGGAGCGCCAGCGCGCTCGGCCGGCCGGCACTCGAATTCTCGATGGGGTCGCCCCGCCGCCATTCGACGAACTCGATGGGCATGCCCAGATGCGGCTCCAGCGCGGCGCGGACGATCTTTTCCTTTGCCTTCACCATGCCTTCATGGCCGAACAGGCTGAGCGTGAAGCGCCACCAGCCGATCCCGAAATGGTCCATCATCTTCCGGGCCACCTCGTCCGGCAGGGCGCCCTTGCCATCATACCATTCGCTGCGCTGGGAGACGACGGCGGCATCGTGCATGAAGTTACCGAACACGAAATTATGGTCGACCACATTGTTCAGCCGGAGCTGGTGCAGTTCATCGATCGCCCAGGCGATATCATCGGCCTCGGGCAGCTCGATCTTGGCACGCATCGTCATTTCCGGCTCGGGCATCAGCCAGAGCCCCATCTTGGTGACGACGCCGAAGTTCGACTGAACGAGAAACTGGTCCCAGGATGGCCCGAAGCCATGCTGATAGGCCTGCCACGACCGGCTGCCAGCCATCGCGCCCATGCCCGTGCGGAACAGCTCACCAGTGGGTGAAACAACCTCCATGCCGCAAATCTTGGAGGCGTGATCGCCATAGGGTGTGTAGCCTAGGCCGCGCTCGAGCGCATTGCCCATCACACTGCCCCAGGCATTGCCCGGCACAGACATCCACAGTGGAATCTTGTTGTCCTGCAAATAGTTATACAGATCATAGAAGCCCACGCCGGGCTCAAGCAGGCAGTGGCCAAATTTGGGATCGACATCCAGGATGCGGTTCATGCGGCCCAGATCGAGGACGACCGTGCCCTGCATGGCCGGCGAGGCCCAGCCATAGCCGAGATTCTTGCCACGCGCGGTCGGCCACAACGGCACCCGATGCTCGTTGGCCAGCCGCACGACCGCCTGCACTTCCTCGACATTCGCCGGCGCCACGATCGCCGACGGGGCATGGCTTAATCCATCGCCCAGCGCATAAGGGTCAATATAGGTCGCGCGGTCTTCATCCGAAGACATCACCCATTTGACGCCGACGACACCACCAAAAGCGCTCAACGCCTTGGAAAAAGCCGATGGCGTGAGATTCGATGGCAGGGGATCAGGCATTACACTCTCCGCTTTCTTTCGACGCCCCTAACCCATCGCACGCCGCAATGCAAGATTTACATTTGAGGAAAATGCCGGAAATCCAAACCATACCACTGTTTAAAATGGGTTTTATTGAATATTCAGCACGGAAAACCACACAGAATAATGAAATATTTACAATATTGCCTTTCTGTCTCGTTCTCCCTTTGCCGGGAATGGCCATGGGGTTGGTATCCAGGCATGGCGTAATATGCCTGCTCGGCTCCGGCTGATGGGACGTTATCTAAGCCGGCGGTTGATAGCCCAACCCACTCATCATCGGACCGATGTTCGGCACTGATCATCGCTTGAACGGACGGCCAAGCTCCGCCTGGGCAGCATATGCAGACGCTTGACGCAGTTTCCCGTGGGCCGGCGCCACCCACGGTTCTCGTCCAGCGCCTTGAAATGATCTGGCCGCTCAGTGGCCATGCCCGTGCACTGATGACTGCTCACCTCAGGCTTGTTCACCCTCCAGCAGCCTGTGCACCAACAGTCGATCCCCCAGCACCATGCGGACGGTCTGCTCCCATAACTCAGGGGAAAAACCAGTTCGGCGTCTTGTTAAATCGTCGTCCGTTCCGCTCAGTCGCCAGAACCTTCGGCAACCCACGGGCGGTTCACCTTGCCAGAGCCCCGGCGCGCCAGCGCCACCCCAGCAGCAGAAGCACGAACATAAGCGCGGGCCAGAGCGCATCCATAAGCGAGAGGGCCGGCCGATCGGGGCGCTCGGGCAGAGCTGCTGTGGGCGAGCGATCCTCTTCGGTCATCACCCGCCCCCTCAGAGCCTCAGGCGCTTGCGTGGTGCTTTCGCTCGCCTCGCTCTTGGGTGCGGCCCCCGGCAACGCACGTGGAGCCGCCCGGTTGCTGGCCTGTCTCGCTGCAGGACCGCGCGGCGCGGTGGCTGGAGCCGCCGAGCGGGCGACGGCGCGTCGGGCTTCAGCTTGCTCGGCAATTTCGCGCTGATCATTGCGCCGGGCGAAATTTTCCAGTTCCGTCACCGCGTTCTCGATCGTGCGGCCCATCGCCTTTTCGAGAGCGGCGCGAGCCTTGGCGAGCATGGGCGCGGGCACGCCGGATTTGGTCGCCTGCTCCATCACATAGCGCAGCAGCCGGCCATTGCCGCACGAGACGTCCGTGCAATTGGCGCCATGCGTCGCGACGCTCTCGATATATTCGCTGACCAGCTTGTCGCGCGTCGCCTCGTCCGCCTGCCAATAGTCCTTGCGGATCGTCTCGATCATCCGCGCGGTGATGTCCTGATAGGCGAAGGGGGATTTCTCCTCGAAAAACTGCTTCATGCCGAGCTTGTTCTTGTCCTCGACATAGGTGGCGAAGGTCTTCTGCCACATCGCGTCATCGACCACCTCCGGCGCGGTGGCGTCCCAGCCCCAGAGATATTCGACGAATTCGCGGATCGCCCCGGCGCCGGCATAGCCTTCCTTCTGCATGCCCTTGATCCAGGTCGGGTTGACGTAGCGCGAGCGGAATTCCCGCCCGACAAATTTGTCGAGGCTGGTCATGGCCGGCTTGCCGGGGTCGCGGCTGTCGGTGATGAGCAGTTCGGGTGTCTTGCCGTCCAGCCCGCGGATTGCGGCGGCAAGACCGCCCATATACATGAACATGTCGTCATTATCGAGCGTGCCATAGAGCGCGGTCGAGTTGGAATGGACCACCGTGTCGGTGCCCGAAAGCGCCATGGCGAACACGTCCGGCATCGGCTCGCCCCAATAGCCATTGCCGTAGCCATGGCCCATCTTGCGGATATAGTCGTTGGCGAAGCCCGCCTCGTCATCCCAGGAGCCGCTCTTGGCGACGATGGCCGAGGTGTTGAGATTATAGATGCCCGGCGGCTCGTCGAAAATGCGCACGCCGGCCATCCTGTCGGCATCCTCGGCCGGCACGCCCTTGGCGATCAGCGCCGCCTTGGTCGCGAGATAATGCTGGCGCACCTGATTATCGGTCTCGTCCAGCGCCTTCACCTTCTGCACGGCGTCATCCATCAGCCGCGTCAGATTGGCGAACAGTCCCTCGGCAGCCGAGGCAATGACGATATCGACGCGCGGCCGGCCCAGCTCGGACCGCGGCACGACATCGACGCCGACCAGCTTGCCGCGCGCATCCCACACCGGCTTGGTGCCCAGCAGGTAGAAGATCTGCGATTCCAGCACGCCCTCATGGCGCATCGTCTCGTCGCCCCAGATGACGAATGAGACTTTGGCGGGATAGCGGCCATGTTTGCGCAGATGGTCCTGCAACATCTGCTCGGCCAGCTTCGCGCCCATTTCCCAGGCGGCCGGCTTGGGGATCTTGTCCGGGTCGAGGCCGTAGAAGTTGCTGCCGGTCGGATAGGCATCGGGATTGCGGATCGGCTCGCCGCCCGTCCCGGCCGGCACGAAGCGGCCGCCCAGCACCTTCATGAGCCCGTCCAGCTCGCGCGTGCCGCTGGTAGTGATGCGCTGCGTCATCTCGTCGGCCAGCACCACGCGCGCGTCCGGCAATTGCCCGCGATCGACGCTGACGATCGCTTTCACCGTGCTCGCGATCGCCTCGGGTGCGGGCGTGCGGCCAAAGGCATGCAGGCCATAAGGGATGGTCTGCTCCTTCAGCTCCAGCAGATAGCCTTCAATCTGGTGCAGTTCCTCATCGCTCCACTCCCGGTCCGGATCGAGGCCGACATCCTTGGCGACGCCCAGCTTCACCGCCGCATCGCGTGCCTGCGCGGCGTAGATTTTCGCCAGTTCCGGATTCTTGCTCTCATTCTGGATATGGTCGTTGAGCAATTCGCTCAGCTTGGCGAGGTCTTCGGTCAGCCCGCCCTTCACGAATGGCGGCACCATATGGTCGACCAGCGTCGCCATGCCGCGCCGCCGGGCGACGAGCCCCTCGCCGACCACATCGACATTATAGATATAGGCATCCGGCAGGTCGGCGATCAGCGCGTCGGGCGCATCCTCCTCGCCCAGCCCGGCATCGCGCCCGTCCAGCCATTCGAGCGTGCCATGGGTGCCGATATGCACCACCGCATCGGCCTTGAAGCCATGGCGCAGCCAGGCATAGCCCGCGACATATTGATGGTGCGGCGCCAGATCCTTGGCGTGGTAGAGCTTCTCCAGATCCTCGCCCCACGCCCGCGCCGGCTGCGGCATAAGCAGGATATTGCCATATTGCACGCCGGGCAGGATCAGGTTGACCGCGCCATCCTTGCGCTCGGTCATCAACTCGCCATCTTCCGGTGCGCCCCAGTCCTTGAGTATCTTGTCGCGCAGGCTGGGCGCCAGATCATCGAGCCAGCGGCGATAATCCGCCACCGGGATGCGGTGTGCGCCACCCTGTGCGATCAGTTCCGCCAGTTCGCCCGGCGCATCGCCGCTCACATTGCGCGCCTTGGTGGTGATGTCGGCCAGCACCTCGTCCGCGCTCGGTGGCTCGCGGCCGATATCATAGCCCTCTTCCTTCATCCGTTGCAGGATATTGGCGAGCGATTCGGCGACATTGAGGTAGCTGGCGGCAATGCCGGCCTTGCCGGGCGGATAGTTGTAATAGATCAGCGCGATTTTCTTGTCGGCATTGGCCTTGCGCCCCAGCGCGGCATAGCGCAGCGCCCGGCTCACCCCCATGGTGACGCGCGAGGCGATGGGGCTGGTGATAACCGAGGTGAGCCCGGTCGCCGGGTCGCGAATCTTCTCCTTCGTGCCCACCACCGTCGGGGCCACGGTGCCGGCCAGCTCCGGCGCGGCGAGGTTGAACGTGCCCTCAAAGGCGGAGAGGCCGCTGGTCGAACTGCGCCACTCCTTCTCGCTGCGGCCATAAAGGCTGATGAGATTGATGACGGGGATGCCCACGCCCTCAAGGATCTTGGCGGACCCGGTATCGTTGAACTGGAAGAACAGCCCAAGGCCGGCATCGGCGCGCACTTGCGCGCCCTCGCCCAGCAGGCGCTGGAACGCGACCGCACCGGGATAGCCGAACACGGGCACGGCCTCGCCGCCCTGCCGCTCAACCTCGGCGATCAGGGCATCGAGCAGCCCGGTATCGCCGGTATAATAGGTCGCCTTGAAGAAGCCGATGGCGATACGCGGCGCACCGGGCCGCAGCTTGCCATGGGCGACCCGCCACGCCTGAAAGCTCTCCCAGTCGGCAAAAACGCGGCCACCCGCGCCATCGGGATAATAATAGCCATAATCGAGCGACAATTGCGGCTCGGGCAGATCGAAACCGGCAATGCCCGCGCGGGCGAGCGCCAGTTCCATCAGCGCCAGCTGGTTCTGCGGACCGCTATGCTCCCAATAGGCCCGCGCCCGCTTGTCCCACGTTACGCCGAGCTTCGTATAGGCCTCCTCGGCCTGCAGCCCCTGCCCGACACCCAGGACCGTGCCGCGCTGCCTGACCTGCCCGAGAAGATCGACCTTCTTCGCCGCCTCGAACCGGCTCAGCATCTGCTCGTTCATGACGTCGAACACCAGCACGTCGCTGGCCGCCAGCTTGTCGGCCGGCGTATCGTCGAAGGTCGATTCCGCGAGCAGCTCCAGCTCCACCTTGCCGCGCAGGTCCGGCCGTTTGGCGAGCAACGCGTTGAATGCCGCCAGCGTGCCGGGGATATTGCCGTCCGAAAACACATAGCCCAGCCGCACCGGCTTGTCCGCCGGCGCCTGGGCCCAGGCCGCCGCCGGCAGCAGCAGCGCGATCAGCAGCGCTTCAAGGAGTCGCAGCAGGCGCATCGTCATTCGGCTTGGTCTCGCTGGCGGGTGTTTCGGTATCCGGCACATAGATGATCTGGCCGTTGGCGAGCCGATAGGCCGCGCCCAGCCGCTCGCCATTGCCCGTTCCGGTCGCGCCGGAGAGCTTGTAGGCCTTGATCGTCTGGCCTTTCTTGACGACGATCTCCTGCTGGCCGGACGCATCGGTCTTGACCATCGTGACCTCGCTCTCGCCGCTCATCAGGTCGCCCATATTATAGACCGAGAATAGCGTGATCATCAGCCCGACGATGAAGACGATGGAGACGTCGAACAGATTGGCGACGCCCGCCAGCGGGTCCTCCTCGGGCGGTTCCTCCGGTGAGGAGAGCTTGAGGAAACGGCCCATCAGCGCCCCTCCAGTTCCGCCGCGACGACCTCGGCCAGATAGCGCTGCTCGCGGATCGAGGCGCTGACCCAGCCCTGCCGCAGCGCGACGAGGCCATAAGCCACCGTGCCGGTCGACAGGCCGATGATCGTGCTGGTGAAGGCCACCACCATCTGCCCGGCCATGGCGTTCAAATTGCCGCTCGCCATCGCGGCCAGCGAACTGCCCATCGGAATGAGCGTGCCGATCAGGCCGATGCTCGGCGCGATCTTGACCAGCGCGCGCGGGCCATCAAGCCCATGGCGCAGCGCCTCCTCCTGCTCGGCGACGACATTCTCCAGCCCGCCATGATGCAGCGCCTGCGCGCGGTCGAGATGCTGGATCGCGTCGAGTGTTCGCGCGAGGCTGCCCGGCAGAGCCGCCCGCCGCTCCGCGTCGGTATCGAGCACCCGGCCCTGCTGGAGCCATGCCTTGAGATCGAACCCGGCTCGCTCGCGGCGGCGCGCGACCGCCTCGACCAGATAGGTGCCGACATAATAGAGCGTCATCGCGAAGCAGACCCACAGGGCGAGCATCACCGGCAGACGCAGCACCTGCCCGAGCGCGAACAGGCCGTTTTCAAGTATGTCCATGAAGTTCATCGTCTTGCCCATAGTCCCCTGATCAGCCCGGCGACGAGCGCCAGCGCTACAATGCCAATCGCCCAAAGTGGCGGCGATGTGGTGGCCACCGCCGCGCCGCGATTGAGCACAGCGGCCGAATGCCAGCCATAAACAAGGTCCGCCGCCAGCCCGATCACCGGAATCGCCAGCGCCGCGACGATCACCATGATCTCGCGCGTCATGTCGCGCCCGGCCGGCGCGCGCGGCAGCGCGGCCGCGATGACCAGCGCGCCCGCCGCAAGACCGCCCGCGACCCCGAGCGGCACGCCACCCGCCACCTGCAAGGCCGCCGCCAGCCCCGCGCACACGCCGCCCAGCAGGCCGCCGACGCGCGCAAACGGCCCGCCGACCAACCGCCAGATCGCGATGATGCCGATGAGCACGCCAACCCAGTTGGGCTGCGGTGAGAACCAGAGCGCCACCGCTGATGTCACCAGAAACGCCAGCCCCATGGGCAGCAAGGCGCGGGCGCTGCGGGCGGCATCATGCACCAGCGCCGCCGCCGCCAGCATCGCGAGTAGCCACATCAGGGAGACGGCAAAGGACAGCATCACGTCACCATGACCGGAACAGCCTTTCGCTGACGGCGCCCCATGCGCCGCGCCCAGAGCCAGAAGCCCGCCAGCGCCATGCCGGCGGTCAGAAGACCGAAAGCGCTGACGAACAGCTTGTAGGGCCAGCCGAACAGCTCGGCGGTGTGAAGCATGCGGACCATCTTGTCGAGCGCGTCGGCGCGCGTGGTCCCATAGGGCGGCCGGAACGCCAGCGAACGGCCCGAGACCGCATCGAACCACATCGCGGTGGAGCCCTGCCTGGTCGCTCCATCGAGACTGGTGCGGGCATAATAGCCGATCGCCTGCGCGCCGGCGTTGAAGCTCAGCGCACCGGGCGCGTGGACCGTAAAGCCATCGCGCGCGGCCTGCTGCGCCATCAGCCGCGCGCCGACGACAACGGCCTGCTCCGGAGTCATCGGGTGCCCCTGCGCGGGCGCGGGGTTGGGAACCGGGCGATACAGCCCTTGCGCCCCGAAGAAGCGCTGGACCGGCTCATGCACGCCACCCAGATTGAACGCCACGGCGGACCAGGCAAAGACCAGCATCGCCGGCCACAGCCAGAGGCCGGATGCCCGATGCAGATCATAGGCGAAAGCGACCGGCCCTTGCCGCGTGCGCAGCCCCCAGGCCGGCCACCAGCGGCGCAGCACCGTCCGCCAGTTCACGCCGGACCGGCGCTGCGGCAGGCTCAGCCAGAAGCCGAGCACGCACACGCCGCACCAGATGAGCGCCGCCGCGCCGAGCAGCAGGCGCCCTGTCGGCCCGGCGGCCAGCGTATAATGAAAGTTGAGCAGAAACGGCATCAGGTTGATCGGGCCGTCGCGCAGATCGCCGTAGCGCACCCGTGCGCGGATCGCGCCGGTATAGGGGTCCGCAAACACCTCGCCATAGCCGAGCGCCGCGCCATCCGGACGCGGGCTCACGAAAACGGCCTGCGCATGGTCGGGATCGAGGACCAGCGGCATATAGCGCACCGTGCCGCCGGTCTGCGCTTCCACCCGGCGCATCAGCTCAACGCCGGAGAGTGGCTGCGCGCCCGGCGTCGGCGGCGCGACAGTCCAGATGTCCGCCGCGACCCAATGGCTGATCTCCCGCTGAAAGGGCAGGATCGCACCGGTCAGGCCAGTGATCACCAGCGCAAGCGTGATGGTCAGCCCGGCCCAGCGATGGGCGATCAGCAGGAGGGCCCGCACGCCGCCCGCGCCCTAGAATTTCACCCGAACGCCACCATAGGCGACGCGTGGATAGCTGCCGTAATTCTTTGCCGTCTCATAGCGCTGGTCGAACAGATTCTCGACCCGGCCATATATTTCCAACGTCCGTGAAATCGGCAGGGACAGGCGAATATCCACCAACGCATAGTCCTTCAGCACCACCGTATTGGCCGCGTTGTCAAAGCTGTCGCCAGCATAGCGAACCGCCAGCGCCGTCACCAGCTTGATCGGCCAGGTGTAGCTCAGCGTGGCATTGAAGCTGTCGCGCGGGCGGCGCGCCAGCCGCTTGCCCTGATTGACGTCGCCGGGCGTGCTGTTCTTCGCATCCAGCAAGGTATAATTGGCCGACGCGGTGAACGCCCCCAGATTGAGGCTGGTGCCCAGTTCCACGCCCTCGGCATGGACCCGGCCGATATTCTCATAGAAGGCCGTGCGCGGCGGGGCGCACAGCGGATGATCCGCGAGCGACACCGTGCAGCTCATATAATTGATCAGATTCTCGGTCTCGCGATTGAAATAGACCGCCGAGACGGAGAGCCGCCCGAACAGGCGCTGCTCGATGCCGACATCCCAGCTGCTGGCTGTCTCGGCCGCCAGCCCCGGATTCCCATATTGGCTATAGAGCTGATAGAGGCTGGGGGCCTTGAAGCCTTCCGCCCAGCTGGCGCGCAGCACCGTGTCGCCATTGTTGAGCGACCAGGCCGCCGATGCGCTGCCGACGAATTTCCCGCCAAAGGCGCTGTGCGCCTCATGGCGCAGGCCACCGGTCAGCGTGAGACCGGGTGCCACCTCGCCCTGCAACTGGGCATAGAGGCCATCGGTGCTGTCGGATGCGCTGATCGGCACCGGATGGGGGATGGCCACGCTCGGCGAGGCCGTGCGCATCCAGTTCTCGGCGCGCTCGAAGCCGAAGACCGCGGACCAGCCCCGGGCGAGCGCCAGCGTCCCCTGATATTCGTAACGATCCGTGGTGCCCGCCGCGTCGAAGGTGAGCGGCTGGGCGGCACGGCCGGGGGACGCATCGTAATTCGTCCGCTTGATGTCCGTGTTCGAGTAAGCGATCCGGTTCTGGAGCACCCCGAACAGGTCGACATTCAGCCCGGCATAGTTGAGCCATTGCCTGCTCTTGCCATAGACCGGCGCGTCACCATCGAAGGCGTCAAATTCGTTGCGGCCGAAACTGTAGAAGCTGCGCAGATCAAGCGCGACATGGTCCGTGAAGCGATAGGCCAGGCGGCCATTGGCCGAGACATTCTCATAGCCGTCCGGCTCGGTTCCGCTGGCGATGGCCGAGACCCCGGTGGTCTTGAAATAGCTGCCGCCCAGCCGCCAGGTCAGCTTGCCCTGCCGCCCCCCAAGGCCCGCGCGGGCCTGATAGGTCTCCAGCCCGCCTGCCTCGACCTGTCCGTTCGCCTCGAACGGCCGGTGCGGCGCCAGCGTCCGGATATTGATGACGCCGCCGATCGCCTGACTGCCCCACAGTGTCGACTGGGCGCCGCGCAGCACCTCGATCTGCGCGATGTCCCCCGCCAATATGTCGGCCATCGACGCACCGCTGTCCGCAGAGGACGGGTCATTGAGCCGCACGCCGTCGAAGAGGATGACGGTCTGCCCGGTATCCGCGCCGCGAATATAGATGGAGGTGGACTTGCCGGGGCCGCCATTGCGGGCGAATTGCACGCCCGGCGTCTGCGCAAGCAGTTCCGTGATCCCCGTGGCCTGACTCGCCTCGATCGCCTGCCGGTCCAGCACGGTTACGCTCTGGCCGACCTGATCGAGCCGCATCGGCATGCGATTGGCGGTCACGACGATCGTGCTGTCATGATCATCCGCAGCGGCCCCGCTATCGGACGGCTGCGCCCAGGCAGCGGCCGGGAGGACGAGCGGCAGACAAAAGGCATAGGCCACGTGGTATTTCTTGACGAACATGCTTCCCCCAACACCGGAAGCACCGTCACTTCCCTTGCAGGCGCGCATAGAAGCCGGACGAGCGCCGCCAAGTTCATTACGGTTATGTAACATCGCTCCCGGCGTTACAGATCGGCGCGGGCGGCCTTATGGGGCACCGGACGCCCATTGCAGTCTGGCGGCCGATGACGCGACCGACCCATGGCCGTTTCCGGCCGCCGCGATATAATCATTCCAGGCGATGAGAAACCCGGACCCACTGGCGCGAATGGACGGGATGGAGGCTTTTCCTTCACTGGTGCCGATCTGCCGCACCGGGCCGAGCGGCCGCCCCCCGTCGCTGAACGTCTCGAGAAAAATCTCGCGCGATCCATGCAACTCGTCGCTCCAGGCCAGACCGATCGTCGGCCCGTTCCACGTCACATAGGCCCCGATCGACTCGCCCTTGTCCTGCGTGATCCGCCTGGGCGGCGGCATTCGGGGCGTGCCCAGAACATCGAATGGCGCAACGAGCAGATAGACTTCGCGGTTGCCGTCCTTCTCGTCGAACCAGGTGAGCGCGGCCTGCCCGGCAGCGTTGACCTGAAGATCGGGATAGAGCGAGGCATGGCCGTCATCCGGCGTAAGCTGGCTGTGGCGCACGGCCTTGTCCGTCACCACGAGCATCTGCAACTCATGGGCAGCGCTCCCCTGCCCCGCATCATAAGTGACGATGAGGCTCGTGCCATAGACTGTCGCATTGAGGTTCCAGGTGGTCGCACTCGCCAGCCCGATCTGGCGGGGCGGCGTCTCCGGCACGCCGTTCAATGAAAAGCGCCGATGCCAGACAGTGGCCCCGCCTGCCCTGTCGCCCCCGCCTGCCCTGTCGCCCCCGCCTGCCTTGTCGCCCCCGCCTTCCCTGTCAGCAGCGCCTGGCTCGATCCACGCGACATGGAGATGCTCACCAATCTGGCGAACGACCGGATTTTTCGCCCATCCCCTATCGGACAACGGCACGCGCCACAGCAACCGGCCCGCCGCATCGGCGCCGGCCATCATCGCCGTCAGCTGCCCTGTCGCCGCCTCCTTCTCATACCAGGCGACGACCAGCTGATCGCCGACCAGAATAAGGTCCGGTTCATAGGCCAGCCGCTTGCCGTCACTCACCCGGAAGGCCTGGCCGGTCAGCCCGCCATCCTGCTCCACTTTCTGAACATAGATGGACGCCCCCTCACCCGGCCCGCCATGCCAGGCCACATATTGCCCGGCGGGGCCAACGGCGAGGCTCAGTTCATAGGCGCGCATGGGTGATGGCTCCGGCCCGGCACCGGGCGCACATCCTGCCGGCAACGCGCAGAGCCAGACCGCCAGCCATGCGCCGTTGAGGCAGCGGCCGAAGCGGCGCTGGCAGAGCCTCATGGTCGAGATATCGACAAGCCGGGAGAGCCGACGGACCGGCCGACACCGTCGCCACGATGTCGGCCGGCGATCATCAGAATTTCACCTTGATGCCCGCATAGCCGCCCCGGCCCTGCGTCGCATAGCTGAACACCTCCTCATAATCCTCGTTCAGCAGATTCTCGATCTGGCCGAACAGCGAGAGGCCCGGCATCAGCCGATATTCCGCGTTGAGATTGACCAGCACATATTCCTCAAGGGACATCCGCACCGGCACATAGCTGGGATCGATATAGGCATCATCGACCTGCCGCCCGTTATAGCGGATCGTCAATGTGCCGGAGAAGCGCTCATCGGCGCTGAAGACGGTCGTGTTGATGCTGGCGACATGTTTGGGCCGCCGCACCTCGGTCCTGCCATCTTCCTTCGCGTTCAGATAGGTATAGGCCGCATCGACACGCAGTTGTTTGATCGGCCGGGCGCTCAGGAACATCTCGACACCGTGCTGGCGGGATTGGGTCGTCCGGTTGGCCGGCGTCGCGATGAAGTCAGGCTCCGGATAGGCGGTGTAGATTTCATCCTTCAGCCGGCTGTCGAAATATGTCGCGCCGATGGTGGCGGCGCCGTCGCCGAAGCTCTGCTCAAGCCCGACCTCCCAGCCTTCCGACTTCTCCGGGCGCAGGTTCGGATTGCCGATATAGCGCCCGTCCGAATAGCCATAGAGTTCGAAATAGCCGGGATTCTTGACGCCCGTGCCCCAGGCTGCGCGAATGCGGCTGTTGGTGGGCAGGCGGTAGCTGCCCTGCACGCGGTAGGTGGTCGCATCGTCGAAGCGATTATTCTCGTCCTGGCGGATCGATGCGCCCAGCGAGAATATCTCATTGACGAGCAGTTCATACTGCCCGACCAGGCCGAGATTGTCGGTGTCACGCTTGCCCTGAAAGGCAAAGGGCGAGGGCGTGGTATTCTGGAATGTCTCGCGCTCGACGTCGACCGCGCCGGTGAGGCGATGGACAACTGCATCGGTGCCGAAACGGAAGCTGGATTCGAACGAGCCCTTGAGCCGCTGCCCCTTGTCGCCATAATCGAAGCCGGCGGCATTATAGCCCTTGCGCGTGGTGTCGGCGATCTGCGCGGAGAGCGCGTTGGTCCAGCGTCCATCCAGCGCGAACAGTTCCGCGCGCAGCAGGCCGTAGAAAGCTTCATTCGTGAAATGAACGCCGGGGCTGTCGACAGTATAGCCGAACAGCGGACTGGCCGGGTCGTTCTCGCTATTGTTGGTGTCCGCATCCGTGTAGCTGTAGCGCGCGACACCCGTCAGCTTGAAATTGTCCGTTGGCGACCAGATCAGCTTGGCGCTCAGCCCCGCGCTGTCCGAGCCCACATTGCGGGTGCCGTTGCGCGCCGTGGGCGAACCGCCCGTGTGATAATAGGAACCCGACACCGCATAATCGAGCGCACCCGAGACGCCGGCCACGCGCGCGCCGCCGCTATAGGTCTCGAACGAGCCCGCCTCGCCGCGCAGGCTGATCCCGGGGGCCTCGGCTCCCGTCAGCGTCATATAATGGATGACGCCGCCAATCGCATCGGACCCGTAGAGCGAGGATTGCTGCCCGCGCAGCACTTCGATCCGCGCTTCCGGGTCTGCTGTGAGCGTGCCGAAATCATATTCACCGGCATAGGGATCGGCCACCTCGATCCCGTCGATCAGCACGAGCACATGATTGCCCTCGGAACCCCGAATGCGCACCTGCGTCATGCCGCCGATCGCGCCGGCGCGGCTGACGGCGACACCGGGCACATCGCGCAGAATGTCGGACACCACGCGCGTTTGCCGCTGGTTGAGCGCCTCGCTGTCCAGCACGGTGACCGACGCGCCAAGCTGGTCGATGCGAATGCCATCGCCGGATCGCGAGGCGGTGACGACGATCGCATCGCCCGGCACGCCATAATCAGCGGCGGACGCGTCCTCTGGCCCCACTGTCTGCGCCGACAGAATTTGCGGACATGCCGAGATGGCGGCCGCAGCTGTTACGAGGAGCATGCTCCGAAATGAGCGCGCGCATCCATCAAATGTCATCATTCCCCCCAAGGTCACCGACTGGTTGGCAGGCAGCTAGCGGTGGGGCGAAGGCTAATCCCGTTATTTACGGTTCTTATGCGTTACAGAAGCGTTACAGTTTGCCCTTCGATCAAGATTGCCGCGCTTCATGTGTTTTGGAGCGGTTTCCGTCGCTTCCGGTTCGTAACCGCAGGAACTGGAGTAGCTCGCGCATGCTATGGGCTGCAAGCGGCCGGCGCGTTTGCCGGACAGCTTGCCGCTCATCCTTGGCGGTTTCGCTTCTGACAGGCGTGACTGAGGAACGTTTACGCCGTCCTGGCGCCTGTCATCGCCACATTATGCGCTTCCGGCCCGAACTTCAGCATCAGCATGATCGCAAGCCCCGCGCCAAGCGCGACAACAGCCAAGGCGAGACTATACTCTCCTCTCGTCTCCACGATCAACGCTTGGATGGTGAGATTGCTGGCCGCAAAGAGGTTCCCAAGCTGATAGACCGTGCCGGGAAAGGTGCTTCGCGCCGCGGCCGGGGAGAGTTCGTTCAGATGGGCCGGAATGATGCTCCAGCAACCCTGAACGAAGAAATTGATCAGGAACGCGCCGAGCGTCAGCAGCGTAAGGGTCGGCGCATAAGCCCACAGCCAGATTGTCGGCAACGCGCAAAAGGCAGCGGTGATCATCATGCGTCGACGGCCGAAACGCTGGCTGAGCGACCCGAAGAGGAGACAGCCGAGCACCGCGCCAATATTGTAGATGATGGCAATGGTGCCAACGGTCCCCGGCGCCAGTCCGTGCTGCTTCTGAAGGAACGTCGGATAGAGATCCTGCGTGCCATGGCTGAAGAAGTTGAAGGCCGTCATCAGCATGATGGCATAGAGCGCGAGCTTCCAATGCTCTCTCAACACGGCGAATATCGAGACCGCGCCATCCTTGGCACGATGGAAGACTGGCGACTCCTCTACCTTGAAGTGCACATAGGGAATCAGCATCATCGCCGGCAGAATGCCGACGACGAACATCCCTCGCCAGCCGACATGGACATAGAGGAGGCCGAAGACGACCGAGGCAATGAGATAACCGGTCGAATAGCCCGATTGCAGAAGGCCCGAAACGACACCTCGGGATTCCGGCCGGATTGTTTCCATCGCCAGCGACGAACCGATCCCCCAGACGCCCCCCATGCCGATGCCGAAGGCGGCGCGCACCAGCAGGAAAACGGTGAGATTGGGCACGAAGGCAGTGGTGAAGCTCAACAGGGAAAATACGGCGATATTGAGGATCAGCACTGGTCGCCGCCCGAAATGATCAGCCAGTCGCCCGAAAATGAAGGCGCCGAGCGGCCGGAGCGCGAGCGTCAGCGTCACGGCGATCGTCACGGTCGCAATGTCCGTATTGAACTCCGCCGCAATATCCTTGAGCACGAAAACGAGCAGGAAGAAATCGAACGCGTCGAGCGTCCAGCCGAGATATGCGGCTGCGACGGCATGTTTCTGTTGCGCCGTCCAGCCCTTCAACGCGTGCATCGCCATGCCGCTTCTCCCTTGCGCCGCTCTGGCGGCTTCTTGTTCATTATCAGCAGGGCCGGCGCCCAGGCCGGCCCGACAATTACATCTTGAAATGGACACCGAGGGTGAAGCTTCGACCGATAAAGTCGTAAAGCCCCTTCACACCTCCCACCGGAGCATTGCCAAAGCCGCTGCCCGCCGTGAGATAGCTGGGCACCTGCGGTGGCGCCTTGTCCAAGACGTTCGTGACCGAGAAGAAGGCATTTATCCTGTCGCTGATGTCGTAGCTCAGCGTCGCATCCGTATACCAGACTGGTGGAGCACGGTTCTGATCGATGCTCGATGCCGTGACCAGCCCCCCGCTCAGATCGACACTGGTATATCGTCCGCTGCTGATGAAGCGCTCTTGAAGGAAAAGCTTCGGCTTGCCGAGGTCCAGGTTCATCTGGAAGGTTCCCATCCATTTTGGATAGCTCTGCGAAAGATCCCCCGCCATATTGATGGCGGTTGCGCCAACGATCGCCGTGGTCAGATCATCGAGATAATTGACGATCAATCGGGTCGAAAGCTGCCCCGCCCAATGGCCGTTCAGCTTGTCGAGGGGCATGAGGTAGGAAATCTCCGTATCGACGCCCTTCGTGGTGCTGAAGGCCGCGTTGAAGGATGGGAGCAGGATGCGGGCGAGTTGCCCATCGGCCCCCCGCTGCAGGAAAGCGCATTGTTCTTGCGCGCCCTGGAAGCAGTTGGTGATTTCCTGCTGCGCCGAGAGGGTCGAAATGGCGTCCTTGATCTTCACCTGGTAGTAATCGACAGAAATATTGAGCCCCGGAATGGCATCGCGCGGTGTCAGCACCACGCCGAATGTCGTCCCCTTGGCAATTTCCGGCGTCAAATTGGGATTACCGACAGACCCCGTGAGCACGGCCACATTGGCATTGTTTTTGAATGGATCGACGACATTGGCCGTGCCCTGGCTCGACCCGCGATACAGCTCGCCAAGATTGGGCGCGCGGATGTCGGTCGATCTGGTGCCACGGAAGCGAAGCCAGTCGAAGGGCTGATAAACTGCGCCGACCTTCCACGGCTTCGCGCTGCCGCTCGTGCTGTAATCGACATAGCGTCCGGCTGCATTGATCGACAGAAACCTGACCAACGGCAGATCCCTGAGCAGCGGCAGTTCGATCTCGGCGAAGAATTCCTTCACATTATAGCTGCCCTTCGCGGGCTGGGGATTCGTGCGCTCAAAGCCCCCGAGCGTGTCGACGAGGCTGGCGGGATACCCCTGAATGCCAGCACCGGTGCGGATGCGCTGTGAAATTTCGTCAGCCGTCTGAACCAGGCTCTCCTTGCGCCAACTGGCGCCGAAAGCGAGGGCAACCGGACCGCCGGGGAGATCGAAAATTGTGCCATTGGCACTGACTTCCGCTACATCCTGATGATAGCGATAGGTCTGGTAAGCCGTACCGAGCACATAGTTGATGGATGCCTGCGAGGGCGAGCCGTAGCCAAACAGGTTCATCGGCACGCAGCCATCGGAACTGGTCAGTGACGAGCGGCAGACAATCTGGCCACTTGCGGGATCAACAACCGCGTCGGCAGCGCGGTAAAGATTGTCGGAGATCGGATCGTCGCGTGTTTCATAGGACGCCTTGGACCGACCAATCTGTGCATAGCCATTATACCGCCATGTTGAACCCGCGACCTTGCCATCAAAACCGGCCGTGAACATGCCGGTCTCGGTCACGCCGTGGACATGGGGAATGGCGATGTCGTCGCTCAGGCGGCCCATCGAGAAGGACTCGATATTGTTGGCCAGCATGACGTCGCGGACCGAGCCTGGCAGGAAGGCGTTATCCCGGAAGATAGTGAATGCCGTACCACTCAGTTCAAAAGTCGGGATCGAGTTGAAGGCGATGAAATTGCGTGAGCCAAGCACCTGCACAAAGGCCGAAAAATTATCGCTCACGTCATAAGAGACGTGCGAGTAAATCTGATCGCGATGCTGTTTGGCTTGAAGCACGAGCAGCAGATTGGGGTTGAATGTGCCCGGATCGCTGCCCTGCATCTGCGAGGAACTGACGAGTGAGCCATATTGGAAGGCGCGCGCAGTGCCGCCCGGATCAAAGGTGGTTCCGCGCAGCAAGGTATTGGTAATGAGGCCGCCATTGGCCGCAATCGACGACATGCCATCCAGCACGACGAGTTGCTTGGGATTGGTCGGCGATGCCGGATTGCTGGCCGTCACATTCGGGTTGGTGATAGCCACCTTTGCCCGGTCGACCCAGTGACGGTCAGCATATTTGGGCACGCCTCCACTGTAGGAATCCAACGCGCTGACGACGATGTGCAGACGATCGTCAGCCAACGAAGCTCCCCAGGTCACGTCGACCTTATAATTTTCATTGTCACCATAGGTGCTCAGGCCGCCCTGTGCATTGACGCGCAGCCCCACGAACTTGTTGTCCAGGATGAAGTTGGCGACACCAGCAACAGCGTCTGATCCGTAGGCGGCCGATGCACCACCCGTGACGACATCGACGCGCTTGACCAGAGCCTCGGGGATCATCGCCGCATCGACGGCGCTGGTGTTCTGATTGGGCGCAAGGCGGCGGCCATCCATCAGAACCAGCGTTCGCGAAGTGCCAAGGCCGCGCAAGTTCAGATAAGCAGAGCCGTTGCTTGCCGTCGTGCCGTTAGCCTGATTCTGGACGCTGACGCTGCCACGAAATTGCGGAAGCTGAAGGACACCGTCGACCAAGCTGCGCGGAGCAGCCAGTTGAAGCTGCTCGACCGAAACGACCGTAACCGGGGTCGGAGCATTGATCCCACTGGTCACCACGCGAGAGCCGGTGACGACGATATCGCTCGCGGAAGCCGATTGCGCCTGAGGCGCCACGGCCGCCGGGAGAGCAGAACTGGAAGAATCCGTGTCTTGCGCTGCCTCCTGAGCTGAGGCGGCGCCGGGCGCAGCCAGGCAGAGCGCAAGGCAAGTCGTTATGAAAAGAAGCGACGTCCCCTTGCCGGTATGAGCTTCCAGCATCCCAATCTCCCAATGGTTATTTTTATATATTCTATATTATATTTCAAAATACCCTTGTCAAACATATCTTCCGTGCCGCGCGACCCTTGTGACTGCGGAGAATCCGCGCAGCCAAAAACCTCCCTCACGCAGCGGGAGCGTGAGAAGACCCAGTTAAAATCCCTATATTTCAGCTAGTTAAATATCCGCGAACGGAACCAGACGCGCGTAGGAGCGCTCGATATGGAAGCTCATTGCCGCTTCCGCTTCCGCCGGACTACGTCGCACGAGGGCGTCAATCAGCCGGCTATGTTCTGAATATGCCTCGGTCGTAACCTCGCTGTGGAAGCGCAGCCGGAATATATGGAGATGGACATGAAGGCGCTTCAGAGCGCCCTCTATCAGCGCATTGCCGCTAGCCCGCGCGATCCTCTCATGCAGTTCGGCATCCTGATCCGCGAAGAGATCGTAGGATGCGCGCGTTTCGCCAGGCTCCATCTCATGCGCCAGGGCACAAATCTCTGTGAGCTCCTGGTCACTGATCTTCTCGGCCGCGCGACGCGCCGCAAAAGGCTCGATAAGCAGCCGCATTTCGAACAGTTCATCAAACTGCCTGCGGTTGAGCTTGGGAGCGGTACAATATCCAACGAACTGCTTTTTCGTAACTAAACCAGTCACTTCAAGCATACTCAACGCTTCACGAATGGGGGTCTGGGATACACCCAATTCGCGCACGAGGCTGCCAATTGGAATGCGGGTATCGGGCGGAATTTTGAGCGACATGATGTCGGCGCGGATGAGGTCGAAAACCTCATCCACGAAACCATTGGACCGCCGGACGCGCCCCTCTTCACTGTTTTTTTCGTCAGTCACAGCCATTAACGCTCAAACATCCCCATCATGCGCTCCACTTTGGTATATGAAATAGCCCATCTTCGCGCGCAGCTCAACTATCCCGGCCTGCCCGCTTTGTTTTTGGCTTGACGGTCGGTGAGAGGCCGTGCACCATCCGGGAAGATAATATATGATATGTGAAAATGATGAAAATCAGAGCTAGCGAAATTGCATCCCTGGCGGAAACCGTGTTGATCAGGCACGGCGTCGCACCGGCCTATGCCGAGACACAGGTCAATTTATTGCTTCAAGCGGAAATGCGCGGCTTTGCCTCGCACGGCCTGCTGAGGCTTCGCCGGATCGTCGAACGGATCGCGTCGGGCGTGAGCGCACCCAACGCCACCGGCACGCATGAATGGCTGGGCCAGAACTTCCTGGCCGTTGACGGCCAGGGTGGACTGGGCCCCATCGTGGCTCTCGCCGCACTGGACACCATTGAGCAACGCGCCCGCGAGAGCGGCATTGCACTCACCGCCATCCGCAACAGCAATCATATCGGCATGCTGGCCTGGTATGGCGAGCAGATGGCCGCCAAGGGCCTCATCCTGATCGCCATGACCACCAGCGAAGCGCTCGTCCACCCCTGGGGCGGGCGCAGCGCCATGCTCGGCACAAACCCCCTGTGCATCGCTGTTCCGGCCAATCCCGAGCCACTTGTGCTCGACATGGCGACAAGTCTGGTCGCGATGGGCAAGATTCACGATTATGCCAATCGCGGCGTCCCTATTCCGGCTGGCTGGGCGCTTGATCGCCAGGGCGATCCCACCACCGATGCGGCCGCGGCCAAAGCTGGCGCGATCGCTCCTTTCGGCGGGGCCAAGGGCTATGCACTCGGCCTTGCGATCGAGGTGCTCGTGACCGCCCTTTCCGGCGCGGCGATCGGCACCGATATCGTCGGCACCCTCGATTCGGACAAGGTCTGCAACAAGGGCGACGTCTTCATCCTCATTTCACCGCAGCAAGGCGCGGCGATCGAGGCCCTGGTCAGCGCCTATCTCGATGACATCCGGCAGTGCGCACCGGCCAGCCCGGGAGAACCGGTCAGCGTTCCGGGCGATCGGGCGCGGCGCGCCTGCGCGAAAAGCCTGGCCGATGGCGTCGAGATTGACGCCGGCCTGTGGCGCGACCTGCAATCCCTCGACCAGATCTCCATTGGCAAGGTTAATCTCTTATGAGCCTCTTCGGCGTCATGCGCCTCCCCTCCTCCGTCGTCTTCGGCCTCGGACAACGCGCCATCCTTGGCGCGACAGCCCTCCAATATGGCAAGCGCGCCCTGATCTGCACCGATGGCCGCCTGTCGGGCCTGGCCATTTTTGCGGAGATCATGGCCGATCTGGAACGATCGGGCGTGACGACCCATGTTTATGATCGCACGCAACCGGATCTGCCTATCACGAGTATTGAGGAATGCGTGAAAGAGGCGTCAGACTTCGGGCCACAGATGGTGATCGGCATTGGCGGCGGCAGTTGCATGGATCTCGCGAAAGTGACGGCACTGCTGCTCACCCATGGCGGCACGCTTGACGTCTATTATGGCGAGAATCTTGTCCCCGGCCCGCTCATCCCCGTCATCGCCGTGCCGACGACGGCCGGCACAGGGTCGGAGGTCACGCCTGTGGCCGTGGTGGCTGACACCGCGCGCAATACCAAGATTGGCATTTCCAGCCCTTATCTCATCCCGTCCAGTGCCGTGTGCGATCCGGAGTTGACGATCACCTGTCCACCCGGCCTCACCGCCGCCTCTGGCGCGGACGCATTGACGCATGCCGTGGAGGCGTTCACCGCCGCGCCGCGCCCGCTGACCAACGACCTGACCGTCAAGAATGTGTTTGTCGGAAAGAATATCCTGTCCGACAGTTTCGCGACCCTTGCAATCTCGAATGTCTGGATCGCCTTGGAACGCGCCTGCACGCACGGCGACGATATCGAGGCACGCGAACGGATGATGCTGGCAGCGCTCGCCGCCGGATGCGCTTTCGGGACCGCGGGTACGGCTGCGGCTCACGCAATCCAATATCCGGTGGGCAACGATACCCACACCGCGCATGGCGTCGGCGTCGCGGTGCTGCTGCCCTATGTGATGGAATATAACCGGCCCGACTGCATCGGCCCTTTTGCTGACATCGCCCGCGCTATCGGCCTGTCCAATCCGGACAAGACGGACGAGCAACTCTCCCATGACGTGATCGATGCCATAGCCGGTTTACTCGCCCGGATTGGCATACCGCGCACGCTGGCGGAACTGGGCGTCGCCGAGCATCAGCAGACCACGACCGCCGAGCGGGCGATCGCGGTGGCCCGCCTCGTCAACAACAACCCTCGCAAGATTGACCTCGATGCCATGCAGCGCATCACCCGCGCCGCATTTTCGGGCGATCGGGCCTCATTGCGCCTCTGAACCAGGAGCTATCATCATGTCGAACAGCTTCCTTATTCCCCATGCGCCGGCCGGCTCCTCTTCTACGGTGCCGACGAACCTCCTCATTGGCGATGCCTGGCGTGAAGCGATCGGTGCAAAGCGCCTGCAGGTCGATGATCCCTCAACCGGTGACATGCTGACCAGCGTTGCAGACGGCAGCATCGAGGACGGCATTTCCGCTGTCGACGCGGCGGAGCGGGCCGCCCCTGGATGGGCGGCCACGCCGCCACGCAGCCGCGCCGAGATCTTACGCAAATGCTATGAGGGGATGATTACCAATATCGACTGGCTGACTCATCTCATTTCACTCGAAAACGGCAAATCACTGACCGATGCGCGCGGCGAGGTGCTCTATGCAGCGGAATTCTTCCGCTGGTATTCTGAGGAAGCCGTGCGCGTGTTAGGCGAATTTACCGCCTCGCCCAATGGCGCCAATCATATTCTGGTTCGCTACCAGCCGATCGGCATCTCTCTGCTGGTCACCCCCTGGAACTTTCCGGCAGCGATGGCGACCCGCAAGATCGCCCCGGCCCTTGCCGCGGGCTGCACCCTGATCCTGAAGCCGGCTGCGGAAACACCGCTGACGGCGCTTGCTGTCGGAGAGATCATGCGTCAGGCGGGCACGCCTCCCGGCGTCGTCAATATCGTGACCACCTCTACGGCCGGTCCGGTCTGCAGCGCGATCCTGCATGACGCACGCGTCCGCAAACTCTCCTTCACCGGCTCGACAGCGGTCGGCCGGCACCTGCTGCACGAAGCCGCCGATCAGGTGATTTCCAGCTCGATGGAACTGGGCGGCAATGCGCCCTTCCTCGTCTTCGACGACGCGGCGCTGCCCGACGCGCTGGACGGTGCGATGATCGCCAAGATGCGCAACGGCGGCGAAGCCTGCACCGCCGCCAATCGCTTCCTCGTCCAGCGCGGGATTTACCCGGCCTTTACTCAGGGCATTGTCGAGCGCATGTCACGGATCAAGCTGGGCGTCGGCTATGATGCGAGCACTGATCTTGGCCCGATGATCAATGCCAAGGCCGTGGACAAGATTAGATCGCTCGTCGACGACGCGGTCGCGAAGGGCGCCAATGTCCTGCTTGGCGGCCAGCAGCTCAATCGGCCGGGCTTTTATTTCCCGCCCACCGTGCTGGGCGACGTGCCATCCGACGCACAGATCTTGCGCGAAGAGGTGTTCGGGCCGGTCGTCGCGCTCCAGCCATTCGACGATCAGGACGAGGCGATCCGTCGTGCCAATGCCACCGAACTGGGCCTGGCGGCCTATGTCTACACCTCCGACTTGAAGCGCGGCCTCCAAGTTTGCGATCAGATCGAGAGTGGGATGATCGCACTCAATCGCGGGCTGGTATCGGATCCGGCAGCGCCATTCGGCGGCGTCAAGCAGAGCGGGCTTGGTCGCGAGGGATCCCATCATGGCCTGATTGAATTCTGCGAGGCCAAATATGTCGCGACAAGCTGGTGAGCGTCGCGCGCGGTGACATCAGTGTGCCGACAGTTCAAATATAAACCATAAGGGGAGAGAAAAGCATGCATAGACGGGAGTTCCTCAAGACGGCCTCGATGGGCGCCATGATGACGCTGTTCTCGACCGCATTCAGAGCCATGGCAGCGACCGGCCCCGCCCCCACCAAGTTCAAGATCACGGACATCCGCTCGATCAAACTCCGCCTCGTGAAGGAGTTTCCGACGCTGGAGCAGATTTCATCCTATCCGCCGCTGCGTTATCGCTCGGCGACGGGTGGCGGCAGCGTCACGGAAATCCATACCGACCAGGGCGTCGTCGGGATCGGGCCAGGTGTCGACGATGCGACCATTGTCACGGCAAAGGAATTGTTGATCGGCAAGGATCCGTTCGACATGAACGATCACGCCTTCCGCCTCTACAATCCCGGCAAGCGCGGCGGGGGCAGCATCGAGCTGGCCTTATGGGATCTGATCGGCAAGGCCCTCAACCAGCCGCTCTACAAACTCTGGGGTGGCGCGATCGCCGGCATCCAGACGACGCCGGGCCTGCAACGCGTCATGCCCTATGCCAGCCAGTGGACGGTTGGCACGCCGGAGGATCGCGCCCGCGAGGCACTGCTCATCAAGGCCGAGGGCTGGAAGGCGATGAAGCTCAAGCTCGGGCTCGAAACGGTCAAGCAGGATGTCGCCCTCATCGAGGCCGCGCGCAAGGCCGTGGGCGATGATTTCATGCTGATGTGCGACGGCAACAAGGCCGGCCCCTATGGCCCGGTCGGCTGGCCCAAATATCCATGGAGCTTCCCGCGCGCAGTCGAGACGGCACGCGGATTGGCGCCGCTCGACCTTGTCTGGCTGGAAGAGCCGCTGCCGCGTTTCAATTATGATCAGTTCGCGGCGCTGAACAAAATGGGCCTGGTGCCGCTTGCCGGCGGTGAAAATGACGTGGGCGTCAACGCCTTCCTGACGATGCTGCAAAAGGGCAGCTTCAGCTATCTCAATCCGGAAGTTCTGGCGATCGGCCCGACGATGCTGCGCACCGTCGCCGCGCTCGCAGCCGCCTATGATGTGCAGGTGGTCCCGCATGGCGGCTCGGGCGGCGTATGCTGGGTCGGCATCATGCATCTCATCGCGTCGATCCCCAACGCACCGATGATGGAGCTGATCCACGAGCCGCCAAACGCTCCCTACAGCGCCTTCATGGACATATTCGAAGATCCACCCTTGATGAAGAACGGCTTCATCACCGTGCCCGATGGTCCGGGGCTCGGTGTCACCATCAAACCGGATCTTATCCTCAAGAGCTGACTCGCCAAAAGGCGAGAAAGGCACGTGACGGCACAGTTGAAGGAGGGTGGCCATGGTCAGGATTGGGAAAACGGCACTGGGGGTCATCGCACTGGTGCTTGCCAGTGGAGGCACGTCCCCGAAGCAGCAATGCGCCACCGATCCGCAGATCGCCTCTGCCGCCAGGGCGTGGGCGGCACGCATCCAGCAGCCCCCTCTCACTGTCGCCTGGGCAGATGCGCCGTGCTTTCGGAATGCCCTGCTCGCTCGCCTCACGCCCACCCTTGGCCCGATCGTCGGCTATAAGGTCGGGGTGTGGACCAAGGCCGCCCAGGTCACCAATGGTGCCAGTGGCCCCGTAGTCGGCGTGCTTCATAAGGGCATGATGTTGCCGGAGGACAAGCCCGTGCCGGTCAGCTTCGCCTTCTCGCCAATGGCTGAAGCCGATTTCCTCGTTATCGTCGGTGACGAGGGCATCAATATGGCAAGCACCCGCGAAGAGGCCTATCGCCACCTGCGCGGCTATCGCCCGTTCATCGAGCTTCCAGACAATCATTATCCCCCCGAGACCAAGGCCGACATTGCACGTCTGGTCGCCCTCAACGTCAATGCCCGCGCCGGTATCATGGGCAAAGAGATACCGCTTCGGCAGACACCGGAAGGATTCGCCGGGCTGGCCGGTCTCAGTGTGTCCGTCACGCTTCGCACGCCGGCCGGCGTCCAGCTATCCAGCGGCAAATCAGCCGAAACGCTCGGCGATCCGCTCGATATCGTTTTAACAACGCGCGACCTTCTCCGCGACGAAGGGATCACCCTCAAACGGGGCGATGTGATCAGTCTGGGGACGCTGACGCCGCCCCATCAGCCCGTCGCGGGAGAAACCATGTCCGTGCGTTATTCATTGGGCGACCAGACATCCGATATAGAGGCAAGCTTTAAGCCGTGATTTTCCGGAACGCCGAAATGCCGATGAATCGGCAGCGAACGATCCGCCGCGTTGAAGCGAACACGCCAATCCTCCACGCCCGCCACGTCGGGCTCGGCTGACTCACACAAATATCTGCTCATCGGATGCCGAAAGGCGCAAGTCGCCAAGTGCCACCTCGACGCCTGGTGCCGTTATCACGCATGGCCCAAATGACGCAGGAGCCGGTCAAGCCAGCCCCTGCCCTCAACTATTTTGTCGCTTCTTTCGCCCAGAACGGCACGCCCGATCAGGGTGCGACAGCCCCGTGCGGCGGGCCCGCAATGGATCGTGGCGCACCGGCTTTCATGCTGCCTGTTGGCCAGTTGATCGGGCCATAATGCGGCAGTGGCTGGCCATATTCGAAAGCACCAAGATCGGGGGCACGGCCGGTGAAACCATCGGTGATATTGGGCAGCACCACCCCCTTGTCGATCGCGACCGAGCCACGCGCGAGGGTGAAATCATAATCCTCCGGATTCAGCAGGCGCTGGGGATCGTTCGGATCAGGCGCACTAACTTTCTGGAACACGTCATAGTCGACCAGCACGCTGTGTGCGTCCTGTCCTGTCGCCTTGCTGTAAGCAGACAGGCTGTTGAAGGATCTTTTGACCAGCGACTTCACGTCATAATTTACGGCAATTCCTGCCTTTGGAGAGGTCCATACAAAATTATCCTTCACACCAGAATTGATGCGAAAACCATTATAATCTGAACTGGAATAATTCGTGAAAGTAGCAAAATCAAAAACGGGCTCTTTCCAATCATCCCCAATGAACAGATTATTACGAAAATGGACATTGCTCGATGGCCTCATCATCGCCCCCTGCCCGATAAATGTATTCTGATAAATGATAACACCGCTCGGCGTATCAATCAGCTTCAAGGGACCGCCCGTGGTTCCTCCGAAGGTCAGGTTTCTGTAAAAATAAACCGGCCCGCCAAAAATTGGCTGCGCGCTCAGCGCTCCAACCGCTGAATTCACACATCTATTATTGAATATCCGGATATTATGCGATGCTCCATCCGCCTCGATGCAGTTATCTGACATATTATATAGATCATTATTGTAAAAATCATTGGAAGTCGGATTCTTCGACGGGTCGCTGCTCGGCGTTCCATAGGTCGAGAAATCTATGCCGTCGTGCCAATTGGCAACGTAATTATGCGCGACCACATGGCCCTGCCCATAAACTTTCACCGCATATTCCGACGTGACCGGCGCCGGAAACCCGGGAAATTTCGACCACACATCGCCCCGATACCAGGTCTGCAACTTCTCAGGATCATGCCCACCGATGAATACGTTATTTGCGATGTAGAAGTCCTTGGCCCCCGCCCACTCGGCCTGAACGACCCTGCCCAAATGTTCGGCATAAGAGTTGACCAGTGTAAATCCACTGGACCCAGCGATATTCTTCCAGCCCAGCAGAAACCCGATTTGCGTATTCCTTACCGTAATGCCGTCAAAATAATTATAGTTTGCCGCCATCAAATTGAAGAGATTGAAGTTGCCGCCACCATCGAAAACCACTTCCCCGTCACCAGCAGATTTGATCACGATGGGTTTCTCGGGCGTCCCGCTGGCCGTCAGATAATAAGTGCCGTCGAACGGGGTGCCGTAGGCAGCAGCCGTCATATCGAAACCGGAATAATTGTGCCGCGCATCCTTGTAGACGCCCGCATGCACCAAAATCGTATCGCCCGGCTGAACCCGCGGCGCATAGGCGATCGAATGATCAGATTGGTCGGCACCCAGATAATAGGCGGCCATCAAACTATAAAAAGCCGGCTCCTGCACCGGCCCCTTATAATCGAACGGATACACATGGTAGACATTGCCGCCAGCGGCCGGCGCCGGCTCCTTGCGCGTGCGCACTGTCACATTCTGCTCGCTCGGACCCGTAACGCCGTCCGCGTCACTCAGCACGAACCGGCACTCATATTCCGTGTCCGGCTCGAGGTTCAGAATGCTGCCCGAGAACATGTTCGGCGCCGTATAGTCGTAAATCGTCGCCGCCCGCACGCCGTAGCGGCTGGGGCCGGCATCATAACCCGTCACGCGCTCACCGCCTAGGCGAAGCATCGGCAGGCCCTGCCGCCATTCGTTTTCGCCTTTCTTGCGATAAGATACGGCAACAGAAGCATTCCGATTTTCATCATCGCCAATGCGCCATTCGAACCCCAGCGACAAGAGGGTCGGGCGCTCCACCGTAAATGCACCGGCAACGGTCGCCTCACCCGCATCAGCCCCCGTGGGCACCATCAATCCCAGTGACAGGATCGGGGCGAATAAAAGCTTCCTCAACATCTCATCACTCTCCCCAGTTGGCGACACCACAGGTCAGGCGCCATTAGCCCAAAGCATTAATCTGGCGCCACGAACAAGTCTCGTGGCGCCATCTGCATTACATGTTTAAACGAATTCCCAACCTGACGGTCCGACCCAACACATCATAGAGTTCGGGGAACGTCTGGAGAGAAAAATATGGCGGAACGCCAGTCGGCGGCAACGGGACGATCGGCGGATCCTTATCAAACAGATTTCTGACGTTCAGATAAACCTGGAAACCACCGCGATCTCCGACTGTGAAATTATAACTTGTCGAGGCATCAAAGAAGAAGGCCCCTGGTCGATGCGCATTGTCAATCGTCGGATTTGACAGGGTCGACACCGGGCACCCACTCGCGCATTCGACATAGCTCGAATCCATTGTTCCGCCGCTAAGTCCACGCGCAGTCAATGATAGCCTGAACTTATCCGCAGAATATGCCGCAGTGATATTGTGGCGCCATGCCGGCAACGTCCGTCCCGCCGTCTCATTGGGGGGCGATACCCGATTGTCGGTAATATTCGTTATATTGTAAGTCCCGAGATAGCGCAGGTCGATCGCCCCTGCCCAGCCTTGGACAACATCGGCCAAGTTCAGCTTGTAGCCAGCTTCAAAATCGATCCCACTGACCTTTTGCGAAGCAAGATTAACGGGAGAATTTATGATGTCATAAGAGGCGGGAGCCACTGTAATCGCGGAAGGATCAGGAAGGATGAACTTGCAGTAATCCTTCAACCCCTGAAAACAGAAGTCAAATCTCTGCTGTGATCCAATTGTTCCGATCGCTCCACTGATATTGATCCGCCAATAATCGGCAGAAGCGCTAAACCCGCGCATGAACGACGGCTGCAACACCACCCCAAGGCCAATGGCATCGGCCTTCTCCGGCTTCAGGCCAATGCCTCCAGACTGCACGATCCGATAGAGAACCGGATCGCCGTCGCGGAAATGATCCTGAATCTGCCCGGTTCCGCCCGCGCCAGCCTGAAACAACTCCCCCAGATTCGGCGCGCGAATATCCCGGGACCGCGTTGCGCGGAGGCGAATATCGGGCGTGACATCCCAGGTTGCGCCAATCTTCCACGTCACCACCGCGCCGGACGTCGAATAATCCGTGAGCCGCACAGCCGCATTCAAATCGAGCGCCTTTGCCCAGGCCGCGTCCTTCGCAAGCGGCACGACGGTCTCAAGCGCCCCTTCCGTCACGGAATAGCTGCCGTTGATGGGCGAATAATTCGCTGCGAACCAACTGCCAGACATCGCATCTGCGGTGGCCGTCACAGATTCGCGCCGGTGTACGACGCTTGCGGCAAGCGAGATCGGCCCGGCCCAGTTCGACAGCGGCTCGCCGGATAATGAGCCTGCCCACACATCCTGCCGCAACGCCATATCCTGCGTCGGTGACGATGGCTCAATGTAATTGATCGCCGCCTGGCTATTCACGCCGGTGCCGAATAGGTTATAGGGCACGCAGCCGTTGGTTGGATCTGCAAGGCTGGATCGGCATATAATCGCATTCGTCACCGGATCACGCACGGCATCAATGGCCAGCATGTATCTCTGTCGGTTACTGACACCGACGGCCTGGAACTTCGAATCCATCTCCCCTCTCTGGAAGTAGACGTTCCACGTCCAGTTGGACTTCAGGACGTCAAAGTCCCCCGATGCACCGACGACATAACGCCGGGTAATACGAGACGCATCATTTCCCCAGTCCGGAAGATCTCCGTTCAATGTTCCCATGTTGAACTGCTTGATATCGAGGGATTTCAGCTTTTCAGCAATCGCATCCGGAATGAAGGCATTGTCGGATTGGACGACCAGATTGCCCAGATAAAAATTCGGTTCGTTATATCCCAGTGATTTCGATTGCGCCCAACTGAACTGGCCGAAGATGTTGATATTGTCCGTAATATCATAACTAGCTCGCACGAATATCCGCGCGCTACGCTCTTCAGGCGTCAATGATTGGAGTGTATTCGACTGATTTGAAGCCCAGTCTCCGCCCACAGTATAAGGGTTGGACACAATCGACCCCAGATGAAACTGACTGGGAATCCCGCCCGGCCCGAAGGTCGTATTGGCCAGAGCCGTATTCGTGATGATCCCGCCCCAGGTCGCGGTATAAAGCGATGCCTGGCTGACCCGGATCAATTGGGGCGCGCCATTTGTCGGCGTGTAGGCTGGATTGTTGATGATCGCCTGGCCGGCATCGTTCCAGTCGCGCGGAACGCCATGAATACCGTAATCCTTGGTCAGTTCACCGCTTGCAATGAAGTGGCCGCGACCACCCAAAAAAGAAAAGCCATGAGTGAGGCTTGCCTTCCAGTTATAACCATCGCCATGTGTCGTCCCGCCGCCTGACAGCTCCGCCTTCGTGCCCGTGAAGCTTTTGTTCAGCACGAAGTTTACGACACCAGACAAAGCATCCGAACCGTAAACTGCGGAAGCGCCACCTGTCACAATGTCGACCCGAGTCACCAGATCTTGCGGTATGTTATTCACGTCTACAAGTCCGGCAACACCAGACCCGACGGACCGTTGGCCATCAATCAAAACCAGCGTCCTCGACGAACCGATGTTACGCAGGTTGAGCGTATTCACGCCCGCAGCGGCATTACTGCTGTTATGATAACCGGATATCGGGGTCTGGCTACCCGAAAATACCGGAATTGTATTCACATAATCGGCAATATTGCTTGTCGCAGAAGATTCGAGCCGCTCCATACCGACAACAGTCACCGGCGTTGGAGCGGAGAACCCATCTCTAACGATGCTGGTGCCGGTGATGACGATTTCCTGAGGCGCGCTCCCCTCATCCACTGACTCTTGGCCAAAGGCGACGGAAGGACCGAGCAACCCCGCAGCCGACAATGCAATCAGGGCGGTTGACCGAAAAATTCGGGTACGGAGACCTATCTGCAAGTCTGCGGCATCCGGCCAAGATGGAGCGTCCATTGACGAAGAGCCACGCGCGCGCTGCGAGGACCAGCTGACCCGCCCCAGGCCGATGGCAACCGGTCCCTGGAAATGACCTCCGCCCGCGGATGATACTGCAAATGACTGCCGATAACGCTTCATCTGGCCCCTCCTGTGTCAGCTATTATGCTGCATTTTCATATTTCATATATAATATTATATTCCCAAAGCCATTGTCAAACGGAAACCTCAAGGCGGAAGGCTGCGCGTCAGCGTGCCCCCGCCCAGACCGTCGGAACCGACGCGCATATGTGTCTTATGAGAGCAATCCGAGCAGGCGAGCTGTCTCCCACCCTCGCGCACGCTCGACCGTGGGGACGAGCGCGATTATCCAGGAGCGAACGTGCGCAATGAGTGCAGCGACAGCACGACAATAGAACGGCGCCGTCCCTTTCACCCTCTCACAGCGAGCTCCCGGAAACTCGCCACCCTCATAAATCATATATGATTCAGGCGATCTCGCATGCAGCACCTTAGAATTCTTTACATAGATCCCACTGTCGCATGTCCTTGCGTTGACCGTAGCTCGGGCTCATTCAGTTCAAGCGAGTGAAGCGGGATAGCAGCGCGTGATCGCCTCTCGTCAGGGCACTTGTCGCCTCGTTGGCAAAGCAGCACGGGGCGACGGAACGCCGGGATACTCCGAAAATTACTAGCATTGGCCATGAAGGTTGGCGCCTGTGCGGATGGCGAATGCCCCCGGCGGGCCGACCTCATTTGCCATATTTTCAGGATATAGGCCGGCGGCCTGTCGCTCGAACAGAGGCACCTTCGCCGCGGCCGGACCAATGAGCTGGCGCAGAACCAGCATTGGCTGGGAGCGTCCGCACGTCGAGAGCAGCAATAGCAAGGGCGGTTTCCGACGACAATGATGTCCGTCTCTGGACGGTCTTCGCCATGCCGAAGGCGAGTGTAGCGATAACCATGCCGCATCAACGCCCGCACGGGGCCCCTGCCTGGAACAGACGCGCGATCAAGACGACGAGTTTGAGGAACGGGGGCTGGCCGAGGACCACAAGAGGCGCTGATCCCATGCTGCGCTCACCGCCTTCAAAGGAGATCGACCTGGCCGACGAGGAACGCGGTCGTCCACCGAATCGAGGAGGCGGAGGCCCAAGGCGCTGGTGCGTTGCCTGACGGCGCTGGCGATGGCGGAAGAGCGGCTCGCAGCCCTGATCCCGCCACGCCTGTGTCCCTGGCCGGCCGCGTGCTCGCCACCGATGCCGCGACCGACCGTCA